>OFSD01000021.1_pt1 | contig 165504 bp, 206 predicted proteins | sample 1543191 | NCBI WGS metagenome assembly OFSD01 (sample SAMN04209221, study PRJEB22552) | human gut metagenome | biome: gut; material: feces | host: Homo sapiens | place: USA: Oklahoma
ACATATAAAAACCTCGTTTCTATTTTGTCCAAGAAACGGGGTTCATATCACTTAACCACTTATTTTATTTTTCTTAAATATTTACTTTCAGTATTATAATCTCCCACATAAACTATTTTATTTTTATTATTGTTTGAATTAACAACTATATCATAATCAGTGGTAAGCTTGTCAAAATAGTCTTCGACGGTAGCTTCATCTTTCCTATTTTTTGAATGATCATAATAAAACTTCAAATCTGATTTTATAGATTTTAATAAATCTTCTTCTATATTTTTTAAATTTAAGTAATCATTGTAAGAGCCTTTTTCTAGGTCTACTTCAGTATATTCTAGGTATTTATTAAATACTTCTTGATATCTAGTTAAATTTTTAAATAATCTTTTATATCTTGTTTTATTATTATCTATTTTAAATAGTTCATCTGTAATAATGCTAGTATCTGCTTGAAGATAACTTTTTACTACTAATTCTGGATCTATTATCTCACAAAGGATTTGGGCAATTAATAGTTGTTTATAGTAAGAGTCCTGATTTTCATAATCAGAATATTCATAGTTTATTAGGGAAGCAATTCCTTCTGCTAAACATTTGTTATAGATATCACCACTTAATAAATGGTATAGTTCATGAGAAACAACTTCACTATTATTTTTTAAATCTTTTGAAGATGACATAGTATAGAAAGTCATATCGCAAAACATAGAGTTCCAGGAACCAGTTACATTTTTATCTTTTTGGGTTTTATACTCTATATCAAAGTTAGATAATTTATCTTCTACTTCGTTTTTATCCATATAGTAATAATACTCATCAATAAACTCCGAAACATAATTTAAAATCTTTTTTTCATTTTTATCTAGATTAGTATTTTCTTCAATACTCTTATAAAGACTAGATACATCTGATACTCTTTCATGATAATGTGGCATTACTAATTTTTGAATTAGGAAGGTAGAAATACCAGCACCCATAGCTATGTTAGCAGTAGCAAGTAACGCTATTAACATTTTTAAATTCTTGATTCTTTCTTCTTTTCTTAGTTTGAAGTGTTTATTTGACTTTTTTATCTTACTAATATTTATTTTTAAATTTTTTATTTTACTAATATCCATAATACATCACCGGGAGTTGTATTATAGCATTTTTTTATTTTTTTGTAAAACTTTATTTTGTTCTTTTGAAATAAGAGTGTAGTTTTTATGATCTGTAATTGTATCTTTTGTAATTATAACCTTAGAGTATTTTCCAAAATCATCTGTTACTTTCTTAAAAGCGTGGTATGTAGCGTCATGTACTATTTTTTGTAATGACCTAGCTCCAGTTTGTAACAGATAGGCTTGATGAGCGATTTCTTCGATGGCTTCATCGCTAAATTTAATATCTACTTCAGCTTCATTTTTAAACTCTTGTTTGACATAATAAATATCACTTTCTTTTGAATGAAGTAAAATGTTTTTTAGGTCGTTTTCACTTAGGGTGTTTAAGTGAATAATAATAGGTAGTCTTCCCATAGACTCATCTGGTAGGCAACCAATGTCAATAAAGTCTTGTAGTGTTGGTTCTTTACTTTTAGGAGCATTTGTTTCTCTAAAGCCTAAATTGTTTGTAGTAAATTTAGGGGCATTATAAACATTAGAGAATGCTCCAGAGAATATTACAATCATATTGTTAGTGGAGATTCTTACTTTGGTTTTCTGTAATACACTTTCCTCATTTAGTCCTATTGTATATTCTGTTCCATCAAGGAATTTAAGTAGTTGGTTTAATACGCCTTTACCAGAGACATCATAATTATCTCGTGAACCCTTTTTATCAACTTCATCGAAGACAATAATAGCCTTCTCTACTCGTTTTAGATTTTTTCTTTCATCCAAATATAATTGCTCTAAAAAATCTTCAATATTTTGTCCTCTATAACCAGGCATTGTAAGTTGTGTAGTATCTATAATTTTACATGGTATATCAAGATACTTTGCTAAAAGAGTACATATTCTACTCTTTCCTACACCTGTTGAACCACTTAATAAAATTCCTTTATTCTTTCCATTTTGATTGTTTTGCAAACGAAATATTTCAGTTACTAATTGATCAATTTCATCGTCTTGTCCGATGATGATATCTTTTAGCTTCTTTATGACATTTTTACGTTTTAGATATAGTTCTTCTTTGGTTATTTCTTTTGGTTCACTAGTATTTTTTACAGCAGGAGCTTGCAGGCTTTCTTCTTCTATTTCTGTTACTCTAGCTATTGTATCTATTAAATTATTGTAGTTATCACGAGTGACAATTATTTTTTTATTTAATTCAAGCATTTCTTTTTTGGTCATAGCGTGACTATTAACTTTTTTTATTAATTCAGAGAAAAGCATTTCTTCAAATTCTGGAGTAATTTCAAAGGCTTCTGGAACTATATTTTCTTGAGCGGTTATTACTTCATTACCTTCAAATTGAATATTATTATTTATGTCAGAAAAAAGCTCATCAATATCAATAATAAAGCTCTTAGTGTTACGACTTTCCATATCATATCTGTTTACTCTACAATTTGAATAATCTAGGCGATATTTCATTAATGCCTCTTCCATATTCTTTTGATTTTTATATTTATCATTAAAATCTTTTTTAGATAATACAAAATCGCAGATTAATGATACATCATCATCAAAATCATAGATAAATTCATCAAGCACTTCATAAGAAGTTCCATCGAGTGCATAAAAGATTCCCTCGTCTTCGGAGTACTTGCCTTCTATACCTTGTGCTGGTACATATATACTTAAACCATCATATATTTTTCTTCGTTGCATTATCATTGCAACATCATAATTATTTTTTAACATCAGAACCTCCTAAATACTTTATATAATAATACAAAAAAGAGGCTAATGCAATAATATAATAAGTTATCTTAAAAATATAATATATAATTTTACCAGTAGTCTTTGAATAAGGGGTGTTCGAATAAGAAATTTAGGATTTTTCTTTGAAATTTGTTTTGCTAGTTTGGTACTAACTGCTGCTAAAGTCTTTTTTTCTATAAGATTAAAGAGGTTGTTTTGTTTTTTTGTTACTTTGTCTTTATATAAATAAAAAGTTGATGCTGGTTTTAAAAAGCGTTCTTTGTTATCAATCATAACTTGATTAAAACCCGTATGATATGCACCTAGCTCTATTAGAGTAAGACTAATATTACTACCAATTAATTTTAACTCTTTATTCATTGTATAACAAAGACTACTTAAGGCTGCTTTACTAGATGTATAAGCTCCTAAATAAGTAAGGGGTAAATATGCCGCTAAAGAACTGGTCACAAATATTTTCCCCTCTATATTTTTATGACACATATTTTCATATGTCCTTTTTATTACCGCAATATTTTTTAAAACATTTACTTCATAGTTCTTTCTGATTGTATCTAGTGAAATACCAAGTACTGCTCCACCATTGCCAATGCCAGCATGTGACCAAAAAACATCATAATCTAAAATATCTAAAAGTTTTAAATCATTTTCATTACAAACATCTAGTTTATATACTTTGGCATTACTTTTATTAGCGAGTTTTTCTTTTAGAAGGTATTTTTCTTCTTCTGTATGTGTACAAAAATAGATAAAATTATTTTGTTCTAACAGTTTTAAAGCCGTTTCATAAGCAATACCTGATGTTGCTCCCGTTATTAATATTTTCATATTTATCACCATTGTTATTATGGACAAATAAATATAAATTAAACAAAAAGAAGCCCTATTTAGAGCTTCTAGTTATTGTGAAGGTCACACCTTTCTTTTCATTTTTTATATTAATATCATAGCCAATGATACATAAAGTCTTTTTCACAATTGATAATCCTAGACCAAATTCACCTTTAATTCCCTTGCGGAACGGAGTAAAGATTCCTTCAAGTAAATCATTATCGATGTTTGATCCATCATTATATAAAATTATTTTATTTTGTTTGGCATTAATTTTTATAGTAGTACTAGCATATCTCATAAAATTATTTAGTAAGTTGTCAAGAATCGTCTCCCAATGCTCAACTGTACCAAAATATACCGATTTATGGTCATATTCAACTATAAATTCTACATCTTTTCGTTTCCATTTAAATTTAGAAACCTCATCATTTATAAGTTTTTCCATATCTATTTTTTCTATTTTCGGTTTACTATCTTTGAGATAATCTAGTTTATTTAAGTAAAGAAGTGAGTGTACTTTATTTTCTAATTTTTCAGTTTGCTCTTCGATAACCTGTAGAGCCTTGTCTTTATCTTCTACTTCGTCATGAACAGCTTCTATATATGATTTTATAACGGTAAGAGGTGTTTTAAAATCATGTGAGATATTTTGATACATTTGATTGCGGTATTCCCCTTGGCTTTTTAGGGAAATACGCATATCTTCAATTGCGTATCCTAAAGACTTAATTTCATCATTAGCTTTAAAATCAATTGTATGGTTATAATCCTCATTGTCGATATTATCAACCTTTGATTTTAGTTTGTCAATTTTATATATTATAATAGAACTCCAGATTACAAGGATAAGTCCTACTATTAAAAGTGTTCCTAAAACTATTGGTAAAATAGCTGCTAAAATATCGGCTTTAGTTTTATTTATATAAGTATCATTTGTTAGAGCTATTTTGGTAACTTGTTCTGTTTTTATTGTGTAATAGTAATAGGTATTATGTTTATAAATAAATTTTCCATAGGTATTATTTTTGATTTTTTTTATGATAAATAATGGGTTATCAAACCCCATAACTTCAGTTAAATTATCACTAGTTACTATTTTTTGATCTATAATATATAGATATGCAATCTCCGACGAAGGTAGGTCTTTATCAAAATTAGACTGCATGAACTTTAATGGTTCACTTAAATACCTATAGACATTATTTTCTGCTAGAGGAATTAGGGTTTTAGGTAAGACTACCCCTAGACAGATAAATGCTATGGAAAAGACTAAGAAAATTATTATAATAAGTTGTTTACTAAGTGTTTGTTTTTGATTTTTCATGACATACGATACCCATATCCATAAATGGCATTAATGTTTAACTTTGGCATTTTCTTTCTAAGTCTTCTAACTAAATCATCTACAACTCTGTCTGTACCAAAGTAGTCATCACCCCAAATATAGTTAAGTATTTCATCTCTAGAAAAACCTTTATTGATATTTTTTAAAAATAGGATAAGTAGATCAAACTCTAATGTAGTAAGTTTTATTTGTTTTTGGTCTTTGTAAACTACTCTTTTTTCTAAATCTATTTGATAAGTTTCGTAATTAATTGTTTTTTCTTCTTTTTTATAAACACGTTTTATAATATTATTTACTCGTAGAACAAGTTCTTTACTAGAATATGGTTTTGTAATGTAATCATCACTACCTAGTTCAAGACCTAATATTTTATCTATTTCTTGATCTCTTGCTGAGGTGAAAATAACTGGGACATTACTATTATTTTTTCTGATTTCTTTAATGATATCATATCCACTAATGTCATCTTCTAACATAATATCTAATATCCATACATCTACAGGTTGACCTATATAATCGATAGCATCAGCTCCTTTATTGAAGGTCACAACCTTATAACCAGCTTTTTCTAAATAAACTTTTATTAAATTGGAAAGGTCTTTTTCATCTTCTACAAAACAAATTGTATACATTTTCATCACCTACCAATAGTATTATATCATGTTTTACTTTATTTTGATAACCTTATGGGCATCGCCTCCTCTTTACATTTTCAGTATAGGAAAAAATTGTCAAAAAATTATCAAACAATTATGGGAAATTATGGGAAATAAAAAAAGAATAACGTGTATTCTTATTTTATTATTTCTTTAAAAGCATCAATTAAATGATTAACGTAGGCACAGCTCATAAAACAAACAACCGAGTCTTTTTCATTCTTTAGTTTATCAATGGTATCTTCTGAAATTATTTCGGCACCTTTTATTTTTTCTACAATAAGATTTGATGTAACGCCAGGATAATCACTTTGTCTTTCTCTATTGCAATCTATTTCTGTTAAATAAACTTTATCGGCTTTACTTAAAGCAGTTACAAATTCATTGGTAAAGTCTTTAGTTCTAGAATAAGTATTTGGTTTAAAAACTGCTACTACTCTTCTATCTTTATATTTTCTTTTAACAGCATCTAGGGTAGCACTTATTTCTGTTGGATGATGAGCATAGTCATCAATGATGATAGCATTTCCTACTTTTTCTTCGGCAAAACGACGTTTAGCATTCTTAAATGTTTTGAAACTATTTTTGATTTGTTCCTTTGAAATACCATATATGTTACACATGATGATTGCTGCGGTAGCGTTTAAAACCATATGTTTGCCATAAACAGGAATTGTAAATGTATCAAATAGCTTATCTTTAAAGTAAAGATCAAAAGTTTCACCATCTTCTGCAACATGATGATTTTTTATAATTACATCATTATCTTCATTAAATCCATAATAAGTAATAGGAGTTTTAGTGTTTAAGCTATGGCAGTTAGGATTATCACCACATGCTATTAATCTATTTTTAGTGTGATTTGCAAATGTTGAAAATGTATCAATTATATCTTGAAGATCTTTATAACACTCCATATGTTCTTTTTCAATATTAGTAATGATAGAATTAGTTGGATAATAAGTTAATAAATGTTTGTTAAATTCGTCTGATTCAATAACAAAAATATCACTATTTGAATTAATACGGCCATCTCCTGCACCAACGAAGTAACTGCAACCAATGGAGTCTTCTAATATATGTCTAATCATTGATGATGTAGAAGTTTTTCCATGTGTTCCGGCTACAGAGATAGTATTAAACATTTTTGTAATGTCTCCTACTATTTCATTATATTTTTTGATTGTTAAACCTAATTCCTTTACTCTTTTTAATTCCTTGTGGTCTTCTTTAAAGGCAACTGAATAAGTAACAATAGTATCCTTGGGGATATCGTGTGTATTATCATAATATATTTTAATATTTCTTTCGTCTAATCCTTTTTGGGTAAATTTATATTCAGTAGCGTCATCGTAACCACTTACTTCATTTCCTAAATCTGAAAGTATTTGAGCAAGTGTTGACATACCTGTTCCTTTAATACCTATACAATAATATTTCATTGTTTCACCTCTAGTTATATTATAAACTATGTGTTTTTGATTGTAAATATTAGTGTTCATTTGTTTTTAGATAAAAAATGAGACATCCTCTCATATTTTTTTTGGGATGTCAGTAAGATAATCTAGAAGAAATTCATGGTCAGCTATAGTGTCTACTGATGCTTGATCAAGGTTATAACAAAATGTACCTAAGGTGCAAGCTGAATATGAAGTTCTTGATAAAGGATTAATTTTATACTCAAGTTCTGGGATTGTATTAAAACACATTCTAGTTAAATGATTAAAGGCATATGTCAACATATCATTTCCTTTTTGGCCGCCATTTTTTAAATATTTTGTCATATCATTATTATAACAGTCTGAAGTAATTTTGGCATCAGCATTATCTATTTCTATATTGTCTATATCAATAATATCTATTTTACTTTGATTACTTTCCTTGCTACATAAAAAATTGGCAATATTACAATCAAAATAAAAGATACCATTGCTTGCGTAGGTAAAGAGAATTTCTCTTAGTTTTTTTAACATGTCAAGTTTTTCATTATGAGAATGCTCGTTTGACATCATGAAATTTTCTAGATCACAATTTTTTGAGTACTTCATTGTGTATCCTGTAGGTAAATATTTTGAATTAACAATTATTTTAGTAGGTGTTATGGCAGAAGGTATTTTATCTTTGTTTTTATCTAGGTAAATTAATTTTTCTGTTTTATTTTGGACAGTAGAATCACTTAAAGAAATATATTTTTTATACACTTCTAGACTATCTTTTAAGCGATATAAATTTGATTCTCCACCATATTCGAAGGGATAATCTTCTCTTTCTAGTTCCTCTTCATTTACGTAGTTAAGCATATTACCTCCCGATTTTTGAATAGATGCAGCCACAGTAATTTTGGCGATATAAGTTATATTCCTTTGAAAGTTCAATACTTCTTTTATAGCCATTTTTCTTTTTAAAGTCGGAATATAAATAGGTAGCAGATATTTCTTTATTAAGACTTTCCCCTATTTCATTTAACCAATTGGCGTTTTTGTAGGGACTTAGAGTTAGAGTTGTTGCGAAAAAGTCAAAGTGATGCTCATAAGCATATTGAGCCGTTTTTTCTAGGCGTAATTTGTAGCATAAATAACAGCGTTTACCTCGTTCTGGTTCATTTTCTAAGCCTTTAGCCATTTCCAAGAATTTTTCTTTTTCATAGTCTCCCGCTATTACTTCTATGGGATATTTTATCTTGAACTGTGCGGCAAATTTTTGAACTTCTGCTAATCTTTTATCATATTCACTCTTATTAGTTATATTAGGATTATAATAAAAAATAGATATTTTAAAATTATTACCTAGGCGTTCTAAGCACGCTGATGAACATGGAGCACAACATGAGTGAAGGAGCAAAGTTTTTACCTTGCCTTCCATATTATTAATTTGTTCTTCCATTTTCAAATCGTAATTCATGCTTACTCCTTTTTTCATTCTTAGTTAATTTTATATTTATAGCTACACCTCAATTGTCTGACATATTATATCATAAAACTGAAAGAAATACAACTTTAACTTAATTGATTTAGTTTTTCATCATATTTTTGCAGTAATTGTTCTTTTTCATCTTCACTTATAAAAGCATGTCTTATAGCGTCTTTATTCATTTTAACAAAGTCTTTATAAGTAAAGTTTAATTTTTGCGCTAGTTTTTCATATTCTGTTGTTAATGTTACATTAGATACTGTGTTGTTATCGGTATTTATAGAGACTAATATATTTGCATCATACAACTTTCTTACTGGATGATATTTTATATCATTTATGACATTAGTTTGTACATTGCTGGTTGGACAAATTTCTAATAGTATATCTTTTTGTCTAATTTCATCTAACAGTTCTTCATAAAAAATAGCATTTACTCCGTGTCCCAATCTCTTGGCTCCAAAATCTATAGCTGCCTTCATACTATCTTTTCCGTCTGCTTCTCCAGCATGAATGGTAAAAGGAATGTTCTTACCCTTAGCGTATGCAAATAAATTTTTATAATCAATAGTTTTATAAATAGATTCTGCTCCAGCTAAATCAAGAGCAACTACTCCTCTATTTAAAAATCTTTCAGCTAAATCTACTACTTTAATATTATCTTCCTCTTTATCACCACGCATCATACAAAGAATAAGATTCGTTTTTAGACTTTTTTTAGCTAACCCTTTAAGAACGCTTTCTACAACTTCATCTAAACTTAAACCTTTAAAAATATGTTTAAGAGGTGCAAATCTAATTTCAGCATAAATTACTCCATCTTCTTCCAAATCAGCTGCAATTTCCTCTGAGATTAATTCTAAATTCTTTTTTGTTTGCATAACCTCCCCAGGAATAAAAAACTTGGTTAAATAATCATTTAAATCTAAACATTTGTCATCAGCAATCATATTTTTTCGGGCTTCAGCAATATCTATTCCTAGTAATTTAGCCGCCGTTTCTGGTCTTACTGATCCATCTAGATGAAGATGAAGTTCAACTTTTGGCATTTTTTTATAATTAAGCATGTTTTTCCTCCTTATACATAAAACAATCTTTTTCATGTGAATTAATAATACCGATAGCTTGGAGATATGAATATATAATAGTTGTCCCTACAAACTTCATACCCCTTTTCTTTAGGTCTTTAGAGATTTCATCAGATAGTAGGGAATTGGTTTTGTTGGTTTCATAAATCGGAACTGAGGGAGCAAATTTATAGAGATAAGTAATAAAATTACCATATTCATCAATAATACTTTTAAATATCTTAGCATTATTGATACTTGCTTTTATTTTTAGACTATTACGTATAATACCTTTATTTCGTCGCAATTCATTAATCTTTTTATCATCATAATTTAATACTTTATTTAGATCAAAATTATCATAGGCTTTTCTAAAATTATCTCTTTTATTTAGAACACATTCCCATGATAAGCCAGCCTGAAAGGATTCTAGTATTAGCATTTCAAATAAGTAAGCATCATCTTCATTTTTTATGCCCCACTCGCTGTCGTGATATTTAATATATATTTTATTTTTTTCATTGCACCATTTACATCTTTTTGTTTCCATATTATCCTCTTTCAATTATATTATAATATTTCTAGAGAAAAAAAACTAGTTTTAAAACTAGTATCTTTCTATAACATATTTTCTATAATGTTAGATATATTTTCAACCGACATACCGTTTTCTTTTAACAAGTCTTCCGCTGTGAAATCAGTATGGAATTTTTTACTAATACCGAAGTTTTTAACTAACATGTCACTTATGCCATAAAATGATGAAATATTTTGACCATAGCCACCCATTAGTTCACCATCTTCTAAAGTGATTACTAATTTGTGATTTTTCTTTAAGTCATTTAATAGAGTTTCATCTAATCCAGTTAAAAATAAAGGGTTAATGACAGTAATATCAAGATTTTTGTCTTGTTTTACCTTTTTGGCAATGTCAAGAGCCATATCCATCATTTTTCCTATAGCAAAGATTGCTACTGTATTACCATTTAGGACAATCTTATTTTTGTTATATATTGTATAGTCTGTATTATCGCAAGTATCTATTTCAGAGAATTCGGCTGGTACTCTAATTCCTACTGGATGTTTTTTCTGAGTAGTAGCAAATTTTAACATATTTTTGTATTCACTTTTAGTGGATGGTGCTAAATAAATAAAGTTTGGAATGTGAGCAAACATTTGAATATCACAAAGAGCTAGATGTGTATCAGAGTTCATTCCATAAGCGCCAGGACTTAATACTAACATTGTTGCGGGACTATCATTTAGACATAAATCATGTGATATTTGATCATAAGTTCTTTGAAAGAATGGTGCTAGAGTTTCAAAAACAGCTGTACCTCCATTTTTAGCAATTCCACTAGCCATTGCAACACCATTTTCTTCAGCTATACCAACATCAACTAGTTGACCTCTTTTAACATATTCATCACGTACATCTTTAGTAAATCCTAATACCATAGGTGTTCCAGCGTTGACTACTACAGCCTTGCTATTGGTATCTAGAAGTGGCAAAAAATTCATTTTTTTCCTAAATCTTTTCTCATAATCATTTTTCTCCTTATTTTTCTATAGAGTTTATCCAATCATTTAATTCTTTTTCTGTTGTTTTTAATTTATCACTATAGCTTTCAAAAACTATATTCATTTCTTTTTCTATTTCAGAATTATGACACAATTTTTCTATATCCTTAAATGTTTTACCAAGCCAACCGGCATTGGTTGCAAAAGGATAAATTGTTTTATTTGATAAATCATTTTCCTTTAAAAATGTAACAACAACAGGGGATATTGTATACCACCAAACTGGAGTTCCTATAATAATCTCATCATAATCATCTAAATTAGCATTGATATCTTTTATTGGAACTTCTTTATTATCAATGGAGTTATTTTGATATTCATTAACCACTTCATCGTAGTCTTTAGAAAAAGGTGTTAGTGGTTCTAGTTCCAAAATATCACAGTCTAATTTACTTTTTATCATGTCAGCTATCTTCTTGGTGTTTCCAGTATAGCTATAGTAGACTACTAACTTTTTCATTATTTACACCAGCTTTCTAATGTTTCTAAAGAATTATTCGCATCACTTCCACGAATGGCAAGTCCTGCTTTTATGTTTGCTCCAGAACATAATTTTTTAATATCATCCATAACATCTCCTAAAGTTGAACCCTCATGAGTTGCAAATGGATAAATTGTCTTACCAGTAAAATCTAGGTTCTCAAGGCATGTAAACATGCACATAGGATAGTGACTCCACCAAACAGGACCACCAATATAAATAGTATCGTAATCACTGATGCTTTCTAATTTATTTTTAATTTTCGGACGAGAGTTATTTTCTAATTCTTCTTTGGCAACATTACAACATTCATGATAGTTATAAGGATATTCTTTTAGAGGTTCAACTTTAAATAAATCTGCTCCTGTAAGATGAGAGATGTTTTCGGCTACTACTTCTGTATTTCCTTTTTCAATATTTTCAATGCCATTCTTCATATAATTTTCTCCTGTATGAGAAAAATAAATAACTAATTTTTTCATGATATTCTTCCTTTTAAAATAAATTTTATAATATTATTCTAAACTTTACTTTTTTAAATATTCGTCTTGTTTTCCTGAATAATATAATTCAATTTTTTTGTTCAAGTGATCATAGGCATCCTGCATTTTACTTATTTTTTCTTTAAGTATTGTTCTTTGATTTTCTAATAGCAAGCGTCTTTCATTTATTGTTTTATCTCCTTGTTCAAACAAATCAACATATTTTTTTAGTACATCTATGGGTAAATCAGCTCCTCTCATACACTTTATGAACTCTATTCTTTTTAAATCTTGTTCACTATAGTTTCTGATTCCACTTTTTGTTCTTTGTATTGGACCAATCAAACCCTTTTTTTCATAAAATCTTAGGGTGTCTGGTGATAAATCATACATATCAGATATTTCTTTGATTGTCATTTTTCTACCTCTTTTCTGTTTGAAACTTATTCTCAATAATCTTGAACAATTATATTGTAAACCTTGGAGTTTGCTCCAAGTCAATATTTTTTTGACATTTTATAAAAAAAGTCTATTTTCTAATAGAAAATAGACTTTTCTTTTTTATTTGCCTGATAGGACTTTTTTTATTTCAGTTGTAGCAGCGTTTACAGTATTCATATCGGGATTCATTATCCATGATTCTTGAGTTCCTAAGTGTCCAATACCAATACCATCTGTTCCATCAACGCTTTGTTCTACAACTTCAAAATTTTTGTTTTCTAGTGCAGACTTAATTAATGATTTTACTGTCTTATCGTTCATATCAGTAGTATATAGACCATCAAAAGAATTTAACACTTCAGTATAATTTGTTAGGGTTGTAGCTGAGGCTAATTTTTGAGCTATATTAATTAATATTTGGCGACAGTTTTTTTGACGGTAACGATCTCTTCCTGGGAAGGCGTTTCTTTCTCTTGCAATGGCCAAAATTTCGGTACCATTATATGTTTTACATCCTTTATTTACATGAAGTTTTTTTCCTTTAGTATCATCATAAGTATTAGTTACTAAAGCATGAGTTGTTGTAAAGTCATAGTCAGAACAGAAATCAACTCCGTTAACGGCGTCAACTATATTTACTAAACTAGTAGTATTAAAGTTTACAGTATAATCTATCTTTATATCAAATAGTTTTTCTAAAGCTTCTTTGCTTACTTCAGAGTCTAGAGAGCCAAGACACATTAGGGTGTCCTTCATATTATAAGCAGGAACATCAATGTAATAATCTCTAGGAATAGAAGTTAAAACTATTTTATGAGTATTTAAGTTAACTGTTGCGATTAAATTGTAATCACGCATGATTCCTGTAAAATCAAGTCCATTAATATAAATGTTATAAACATTTTTTATCGTATTATTCTTTTTTATTTCTTCCTTTACGTTAAATTCACCAATAATTTTGTAATTATCTCTAGAGTATAAATTAGTTGATTCCATAAGATAATCATAGTTAACACTCGCTATTAGGAAGTAAGAATTGTTATTTGCTACATTTTCCATTGATTTTGAGGCAGCATCACTACTAATATAATTGTAATTACCTAATTTCTTTAAGGCTTTTTCTATAGAGCGACTGTATTTATAATATTCTATTGTGTCACTTTCTTTTAATTCTTTAATATTGTTTACTGTGCTATCTTTATTTGCTATAACATAATATTTTGTTTCTATACTATAAGTATTGGTGCCTAAGCTTTTATCAATATAAGTATTAGTTTTATTTAGAAAATAATAACCAAAGGCATTACCAGTTATACTTATTATAAATAAGATGATTCCGATAACTATTAGAGCCTTCTTTTTAAGATTGTAAAAAAGTAGACCTAAAAGATAAAGTATGGTCTCTCCTACTATAAATAGGATTAAATATTTATTTGGTAAAACATTTAATTTGAAAATTTCATATGTTGTAAATAAAATAACTATTAACACTATTAAACTTAATATATTTTTTATTAATCTTTTTTTCATAATCATTCTCCTAACAATAGTATAATTATACTTTAATATGTTTTCTAATGCAAGTATGACAAATCAATTACAATAATATCATCATATGTATATATAATTTCTTGGTTCTTATTTTCTCGTTGTTTTATTTTGTCGTAATCTTCCTCACTCACAAAGGTTAAATTTAATCCATAATATTCATAACAAAATCTTTCAAAGCCAAGTTTTTTAAGGTTATACTCTTCCCAGAATATAGCATCATCGCTAATAAAGCCATAATTTAATTTGTTAATTTCTGTTTCATTTTTTGTACTACCTATAAGAGCAAATTTATAATTTTGATGGTTGATATTTTCTTTAATGGCGCTAGTGATTACGGTATTATATTTGTTAAAAGTATTTTCTAAAGATAAATATGTTGCTTGGGTTTGAATAAGGTTATTTCTAAGAAAGAGGATGATTACTATAATACTTAAGTATTTCATTTTATTTTCAGGAATGGTAGTAATTAATAATAATGGTACTAGAAGGTATGATGCACTCATTAATAACTGAAGTTTTGTATCATTTATTGTAAAAATTATACTATTTAAAAATATAGGTAATGCTAAAACTAATAGTAAGGTTAAGATTTTTTCCTTTGGTGATAAATTATTCTTAAAAATTTTAAATACAACTCCAATAATCAATAAAATAAGTAGAAAAATATTTAATATATTATTTTTTATATATATGTTTTTTACTATCTTGTCTGTGAAATAATATTCATAGAATAACTTATAGCTTAGGCCTATTTTCTTGGGAATAGATAGTAATGTTTGTAATCCTATTTTATCTGCTCCACTATAATTACTAATATTAACATGAAATACTAAAAGAGATATTTTCATTATGATAAAATATAATAGAACTCCTATTAACAGAGTTAATATATATTTTAAAGATAGCTTGAAGTTTTTCTTTTTTTCAAGAAGTAACTTTATATTATATATTATAAATGTTGTAACTATTACTGATAAGTATGCTTGATACATGGAAAGTGCTACTACGATTAAAATTAAAGAAAAGAGATATTTTTTTATTTTATTTTCTTCTTTATAATATATATAAACGGATAAAATACTACAAAGGAAAGCTAAGGTGTAGCCTATTGAACAGTAATTAAAAAGTATGGTTGCTGAAGTAATAGGATTTAAGCAAATTATTAGAATGTACAAAATAATATCTTCTTTTTTTCTAAAGGAAAATAAGTCAAATAATATTACTAGACTGATGGATATTATAAAGTAACTTATCAAAATATCAATATGCGGTATTGTTAAAAAACATTTTAATAGTCCTATTACATATAGTCCAAATCTTCCTAGAGATATTTCCCAGGAGTAGCCATTATAAAAACCATTATTTAAAAGTATATCGGCACTCAAAATATTTTTTGTCATTAATGGTAAATGAGTTAAAAAAAGAAGAATAAAAGTGATTAAAATAATCAGTAAATTTCTTTTATTTATAAGAGATTTCATGTTATCACCATCCTTTTTTAGTATAACATAAATGCAATTGAAAAGAAATGTTAGGTATGTTATATTTAAATAAAGAAGGATGTTTTGATATGAAGAAGTTTATTAGGATTTGTGAATATATTTTATTTTTTTTATTTGCTATTTTGTTATTATTTTTTACAAATAAAATTTCTACTATAATTATTATTCCCTTATTCATAGCGCTGTTATTTATTGTTCGTAAAATGAAAATTAAAAACTATGGTATCTTTATTTTTATACTAGCCTTAATAATTAGATTAATTAGTGTTTTTTATTTAAAAGTTAATATAGTTGATGATTTTAAAACTATGTATGAGGCAAGTCGAGATTTAATTGCTCATAATTTGGATTTTTTGAAAAGTTCATATTTTAAAATATTTAGTTATCAATTAGGACATGTCTTGTATCAGGGAGCATTATTGAAAATTATTAATAGCGTATTATTTTTAAAGATTGTTAATTCTTTGGTAACCTCGTTTATTGTACTCTTTATTTATTTGATAAGTAAAAAGTTATTTAGTGAAAAGACAGCAAGGTGTGTTTCCTTATTATATTTATTTTTCTTATATCCTATCTATTTGAACTCTGTTTTAACGAATCAACATATTCCTGCCCTTCTCGTATTAATGACTATCTATTTATTGATTACTAAAAAGAATAGCTACAAACTTTCAGTAATAATTGGAATTATTTTGGCTGTTGCGAATGTACTTAGGACGGAATCAATAATTATTATTTTAAGTATTATTATTTATAATCTCTTTTTAGAAGATCTTATTGCTAAAAAAAAGATTATTAATTCTATCATTTTAGTGCTATCTTATACTCTTGTATTGATAGCTTTTAATGGACTAATTCTTATTTCACCTCTTCATACATCGCTCAAAAATAATGCTTCAGAATGGAAATTTTATTGTGGTCTTAACTATGAACATAATGGTATTTATAATGAAGATGATGATAAAATATATTTTTCTTCTAATAATAAAAAAGAGTTACTAAAAACAAGAATTAAAGAGGAAAATGTCAAATTACCAGTTTTATTTTTAAAGAAAGAAGTAATACTTTGGACACAAACAAATTATGATATACAGCTTTTAAATTACATCAATTCTAATTTATATAATTTCATTTTGTTATTTAATCAAGCTTTTCTTAATTTTATTATGATATTATTTATTATCAGTCTCTTTCCTGAAAGAAAGAAAACTAATAAAGAGTTACTTTTACTAAAAATTATTATTGGAATTTATTATTGTGTTTATATGTTTATTGAAATATCCCCAAGATATGCTTACATATTACATATTTTAGTATTCTTGACTATAGGACTAGGTATTGAAAGAATAAAAAATTTAAAAAAGCCAACAACACGTTAACTGTTGATGGCTTTTTTGTTTGTTCCTATGTACACTAGTCCTTTACTATAACACCAAACATAGTGGCTATACTTGCTGCTTGAAAATTATTGACTATTATATTCTTAAGGGACTTTTGATCAAAAATTGCCCCATTAATATTACAAGTTGTAAAGTCAACGTTTTTTAATGTTGCTCCAGCAAATTCGCTTCCTTCGAAACTTGTTTCTTCCAATAATACTTCTTTTGTTTTTGCTTCATTAAAAGATGAGTTTTGAAAAGTACTATTAACAATATGAAGATTATTTATATCTGCTCCACCAAAATTTATATAACGGCAATTACAGTCTATAAATTGGACATTCCTAATATTTGAATCTATAAAAGTTGTTCCTACTAACTTACAGTTTTTAAAGATTACTCTGTCAATAAATTGTTTATTAAAACTCTGATTAGAGAGGTCACAATCCTCAAAGATAGAATCTAATATGTCAACTGATGCTAAACTTATATTACTGAAATCTACATTTTTAAATGAGCAACTATCAATATTTATATCACTGATTGTTAAATTGGTTGGTGTCTCATTTTCTAGTTCTGCTTCAAAAAACTCTTGTGTTGCAAAACAGCTTTTAATATCTTTCTTGGTAATATTTGTTATCTTAGGTTTTACTATTTTCATAAATTATCTCCTATTTAAACTTGACATATTTAAAACCCAATTTACTATAGACATCATATGCTCTTGGTAGATGAAGTACTCTCGCAAATATAAGATTATAAAATTCATCAAATAGTATTATACTACAAAGTAAGATACTGATAGTTAAAAAAACTTTTTTATTCATTTTTTTAGCAAGATAAAAGCATAAAGGAATGATTGCGTAGATTAATAACAAACTTGATAGTCCAAAAAAAAGTACACTTCTAAGGCAAACAAAGCCACCAATATTTCCAAAGTTTAATATTTCAGAGTTATAATCCCAACATCTTTTTCCATTACCAATAATATACATTCCAAGACCAGAAAAATATTCCAGTATACCACAAGATATTGTGCTTATTAAAAAAACTTTGAGAGGTTTTTTTCTGTATTTGTAAGTTAGAATAAAAACTATAATTGAGCCTGTGGCATAGATATTTATCCATGGACAGAAATTACCTCCTCGCCAATAAAATTCCTTCATTCCACCATTGAAATAATAAAAGATAAATTCATATAAAAAGCCAAAAACACCAGCTATTACTATTAAAAGACAAAAAATTCCTACCCAACTTTTTGTATCAAATGAACAATCATTCTCTATATAATTTTTATATTTTTCTTTCATACTACTACTTTTACTCCTATTAAAATAACTTATTTATTTTTACGATACTTGACTGCTAAAGAAAGAATTAACAAGCAGAAAAAGAATTCTACTGATGTTTCTACTAAAAGCATTACTTCATCACTACAAAGTAGTGCATATAACGTATATGATAGACTACTTACAACCCAAAGTATCCATGACTTTAAACTTAAGTCATTTGATTTTTTTGTCTTTACTAATTTGATAGCTTGAGGTATATAAGAAATCATAGTACACATTGTTACTATTCCTAATAATATATTTTCTAACATAATTACTCCTTACCTTTTTTATTGTATCAAAAATAAATTGTTTTTTATAGGCATATTAATTATTTGTGGTCTTTTTTTACTTATTTACACTTTCCTTTTCTAATTCTAGTAATAATAATTTATTTTTTAGTCCTCCACCATAACCAACTAGCTCATTATTTTTTCCGATGACTCTGTGGCAAGGGATAATTAGACAAATTTTATTCCAACCTACCGCACCTCCTACTGATTGACTAGACATTTTAGAAATATGTCTGGAGGTGGCAATTTCTTGTGCAATGGCGCTATAGGTGGTTGTTTTACCATATGGTATTTTATTCATGATATCAATAACTTCTTTTCTAAAGTCAGTTAGATTTTCTATTTTATATTTAGGAGTAAAATCAGGTACTTGCCCGCTAAAGTATATATCTAACCATTTGGCTGTTTCTTTGAAAATAGGTAAATCTTTTGTCTTACTATTTTCTTTTAACTTCTTTATATCAGAGGAGTTTTTAAAACATAGACAGGTTAAATAAGTGCCATCACTATTCATTATTAAATCGTCATATCCTTCTGGAGTTTTATATTCCCATTTATACATAAGTTTAGATCCTTTCTAGATTGTCTTTTACATTTTATCTTACAATACTTTTAACTGTCTACTTGATAAAATTGGTATTTTCAAGATTATACATTTTCTTAATTAGCCTATTTAAAAGTTTATTTTTTGTCATTTTATTATATTTTTCAGCCATTTTTTCTGGAGTAATAGTAAATTCTTTAGTTGAACTTAATATTTCATATTGAACGCCACCATCTTCAATAAATTTATTAGTCTCATAAAAACCGTTTTTGAGATAAAATTCTTTTCGAAGTGTTTTTTCATCATAAATATCTTTTAGAGGTCTTTCTATACTAAGTACTACTGTTTCGTGTTTATTTAATAAATCAGCTAATATTTTAGAACCATATCCTTTTTTTCTTTTATTTTTTTCTACGGCTAAATACATCAAATATGTAAAATCTTCACAGTTAACTATATATTCTAGTCCTATTAATTCTTCGTTATCAACGATACCATTAAATTCTACATTTTTCTCTTTGGCACAAAGTCTTAATACCCAAAGTGGAAAACGCTCATCTTTATCAAATGAGCTTAGATATATATTTTGTATTTTTTTCTTTTTCTTGATCTTAGAATAATTTATATATTTTAACTGCATCTTATACCTCCATATTTTAGTAGCAAACTATATAACTGAAATTATTTTTTATAAAAATGAAAATCACAACAGTCTCCACCATACCCCAAGGTTTTTGTTCTGGTAAAGCCTATTTTCTTTAGTCCACCATAAGTAATATCATCAACATCGCAGAAAAGATGGCATAGTTTAGCGCAACCATTTTCGACGCAAGCGGTATGCCAAAGACATTTTTTGATATTTACGTCAAAATAGTCTTTACCGCATCTTTGTTCATTCTCTTGTAAATCTGTTTTCTTCATAATTTTAAGAAATATCTTACTGTAAATTGAATAAAAACCAGGTACAACTTCCATCTTTTGCATAGATGCATGTTTCTTGCTAGCAATTTTATTAAGCATATATTTGCGGATATAGTTATATGACTCTTCTTCTGAAATATTTTCTTTTAAAAGAGTCTTATATAAAGCTATACGAGGAAGAATCGTTTGAATAAGAGTTTTCATTTGCTCTTTTGATTTATCTTTACTGTTTTTTATAAGTTCATCAAGTATTACTACCTGCTTAGAAAACAAGTCAGTTCCCTTAACACTCCCAAATTCTTCAATTAAAAATGCTTTTATCATCTTTTGTTGTTTGATTTTCATTATTACATCATCTCCCAAATTACTATATTAGTTAATACATTACTTTTGTTGTACTAATTTTCATATATATCGTCATTTATTTTTAGTACTATTTTCCATTCTTCTTTTATCAATTATATACCATTTTTTAAAAATTCTTTTAATATATTTGTTGCCCATCTTCTAAATTGAATAGCTCTATCAGAGTTAATTCTATAATCAACAGAAATTACGGCGTCTAAATTGTAATATTGAACATTTCTTTTGAAAATCCTATTTTATTCTTTTTGAACTATCGAGAATTTCTCGGCAGGTGAATTTTTATCAAGTTCAAAATCATTATATATATTCTTTTAGTTTACAGATAAACAGGCATGATCAATTGTACCAGTAATAAGTCTGCTCACTTTAGCAACAATTAGTTCAGGATTTTCATGCATTCCATTATCTATCCAATTTAAAACTATAGAAACAAATGAATATTTATAAAAATCTGTTATAAATTTTTTATCTTCTTCTCGTAAATTTTTACCTTTAGATTTTTCAAGTATTTCACTATATATTATAGGATACACTAATCTATACAAATTACTTCTTAATACTTCTACGGAAACAGAATAATAAATATTTTTTACGAAGATTTTTTCTTCCTCCATTATTTTAAAAATAAGTAAAAATTTATCTTCCCATTTTTCACATTCATCTTTTTTCTCTAATATATTATCAACTTCATCTATGCAAATCCACTCAATTAAATCTCTAATGTCTTGAAAATGATAATAAAAAGTTTGTCTATTTATATCACATTTATTCGCAATATCATTAATTGTTATTTTATTGAAAGGTTTTTCTTTTAATAAATCTTTAAATGTATATGCTATTGCTTTCTTTGTAGTTAAACTACTCATTATTTATCACCCATAATATATTATACATTAAAAAAATATGAAATAAATATTTCATATTTAATTTTTATTTAAATAAACCACTTTCTTTAAATAATATTTCAAGATCAGTTCCTTTAATTTTCTTTTCAACTATTTTTATAGCTTGCTTTTCGGCAAATGTTAATGGAAGCTCATCAACTGGCTTTTTATCTACAGCATAGTAACATGCTTTTAATAGTTCTCTAACATCATATTTACTACCCCAAACTTCTGGCACAGCTCTATCAATTTTTAAAAGTGTATAAACTGCTTCCATACCTGTACGTATTGAATATTCTGTAGTAAATATTGTATCTCTTGGTGTTTCTGCGAATTGTCCAACAAATGCAAAGTTAATTGATTCTTTTGGTACTACAAGTGGTCTATCTTTTTCTTCACGTGGTTGGAAAAATGCATTTATATATGGCATATAGCATGTTGTTGTATTACATTTATCGGCATACGTTTCAATTTCATTAGTTGGAATTCCTATATGATATAGCCATTCTTCACATATTTCTTTTCCTGTACATGTTTTTATTGCTTTTTCTATAAAATTACCCTGCTTAGTAGTATTTAAAGCATATACCCAAACTAAAATACTACTTTTATTTTGAGATTTAAATTGTGGTTGTCTATTAATTGTCCAAGATAAATACCAATTTTCTGTACTATCTTTTACAGTTACAATTCCTCCTGTTGTAACCTTTCCTTTTCTTGGGTCACGTTTACATATATTTATAATGTGTTTAATTATATTTTCATCCTTACTTCTATAGTCGCACTCATCCAGTTTGTTAAATCTACATTCCCACAGAATTTATCTGGATTACCAAATTCACCATTAGAAGCCTGTGAAGCAATATTCTTCCATAAATCCCATGATTCACCATTTCCATTTTTTATTTTTGATAAATCTGGTGCATTATTTTGATCTCCATAACAAGATGTATCTGTACAACAACCATTTGTAATAAATACTAAATCGTCTTCTATTAAATCTATTGTTTTTTCAAGGCCTTTATTTTCATATATAATTTGAGTTGCTACTTTTTTGTTTTGTTTAGATTCAAATATAACATTTTTAACATCTATTCCATATTCAATTTTTACACCATTACTTTCTAAATATTTTGTAAGGGGTAAAATCATTGATTCATATTGATTATATTTTGTAAATCTTAAAGCTGAAAAATCTGGTAATCCATCTATATGATGAACATATCTGCATAGATATCTTTTCATTTCTAATGCAGATGACCATTTTTGAAATGCAAACATTGTTTGCCAATATAACCAAAAATTTGTTTCCCAAAATGAGTCTGGCAATACATCTGATATTTTTTTATTTTCTAATTCCTTTTCTGGTGTAATAAATAATTTAGATAATGCAAGTGCTGATTTTCTATCAAGTTTAAACATTTTATCAGTATGTGCATCTTCACCACAATTTATAGTTGCCCTGCATAGTGAATAATTTGGATCATGTTTATTAAGCCAATAATATTCATCTAATACAGAAACATTTGGGGTTTCAATTGATGGAACACTTCTAAACATATCCCACATACATTCAAAGTGATTATCCATTTCACGTCCACCACGCATATAAAAGCCTTTAGTGACATCTTTTCTTCCATCACATGAGCCACCGGCTAAATCTAATTTTTCTAACAAATGAATATGTTCGCCTTTCATTTGTCCATCTCTTACTAAATAGAATGCTGCTGAAAGTCCTGCTAAACCTGTACCAATTATATAAGCAGATTTTTTATCTACTCCTTCTGGTTTTTCTGGGCGGGCAAAAGCTTCATATGTTCCTGATCCATAATACATAAATATCCCTCCTTATTGATCATTAGTTAAATTGTATTATTTTCAACACTTTTATTCAATAATCATTTTTTTGAGCATGTAAAAATAATAATACATAAAAGCAAAAATGGAGTAATATCTATACACTAATACTCAATTGTAATAATTTTATATTATATAGTATTTCAATTCAAATTACTATTTATGAAGCTAGTTATAATCACAACTTCAAACTAATATTTTTAATTTCTTTCTTCTTAAAATACACTTTAATCTTTAAAACATTTTACTAATAAAGGCTTAATTAATTCATAAATAAATATTGCCATGAAATTTATTAAAAATACTACTAATATTAAACTAATGTTTATTGATGTTACACTTATTAATTTTCCAACTGGTGTAATAAACACTATAAGTTCAATTAAAATTATTAATAATAGTCCATAATTCATTGCTTTATTAGAAAATAATCCTTGTTTAATAACTGATTGTTTTAAGTTTCTACAAGATAGTGAATAAACAATTTCTTGTATTACCATTGAAAGAAGTGCTAAAGACATAGCTGTTTCTTGTCCATACATTTTCAGACTAATAAAATAAGTAAGAACTACAAACATAGTTTCAATTATAGCTGAAAATGCGATACTAGCTTTAATAAATGGTGTAAATAACGGTTTGTTTATTCCTCTTGGTTTTTTATTCATTATGCCATCTTCACTTTTTTCAAAGGACAAACATATACTAGGAATAGAATCTGTTACCAAGTCAATAAATAAAATATAAATTGGTAATAAAATTGTCGTTTTAGTAAACAACCCTATGATAATAGTAAATATCTCAGCAAAATTACTTGATAATGAAAATACTATATTATTTCTAATATTATTATATATTCTTCTTCCTTCTTCAACTGCTACGACTATCGTTGAAAAAGAATCATCCATTAATACTATATCAGAAGCTGACTTTGTAACATCAGTGCCTGTAATACCCATTCCTACACCAACATGAGCATCTTTAATAGCTGGAGCATCATTTACTCCATCTCCTGTCATCGCTACTATTTTTCCACTGTTTTGAAGTGCAAAAACAATTTTTTCTTTATGAATTGGATTAACTCTTGCATAAACAGAATATTTTTTAACAATATCTTCTAGTTCTTTATCATTATATTTATCAAGTTCGCTTCCAAGTATTGCTTCATTATCACTTGTTATAATACCAACATCCTTAGCAATAGCAGTTGCTGTATCTATAGAGTCACCTGTAATCATAATAGGTCTAATTCCTGCATTTTTACATAAAGCAACACTTTCCTTAACGCTTTTTCTTGGTGGATCTATCATACCTAAAATACCAGCAAAAGATAAATTATTTTCCTCTTTTTCTAATTCTTTAATATTTTTTGGTACATAATCTAACTTTTTATAAGCAAATCCTAAAGTCCTTAGTGAATTTTTAGAAAAATTCTTAACTTTATCTAAAACCTCTTCTTTTTGAGTCTTAGATAAATTTACTTTTTCAATTAAAGAATCCATACTACCCTTGCATAAAACATAGATATCATCATCTATTTTATTTAAAGTAGTAAACATCTTTCTATCACTATCAAATGGTACATCTAATAATCTTTCACATTTTTTTCTTAAATTAAGAGAATTAATTTTTTTATTATATAAATAATCATATAAACAAGTTTCTGTAGGATCACCCACATATTTATCTTTATAAATAAGACCATCATTACAAAGAGCGCATATGTAATTAAGCATCTTTTCATCTATTACATATTCATCCTTAACAGTCATTTTATTTTGCGTTATAGTACCTGTCTTATCAGAGCAAATAATATCTATTGCTCCTAATGTTTCTACAGCTTGCATTTGTTTTACTACGGTTTTCTTTTTTGCTAGATTAGATATTCCAACAGATAAAGTTATTGTAATTACAGTTGGTAGTCCCTCAGGAATAGCAGCAACTGCGAGTGATGAACATAGCATTATAATTTCAAGTATAGTATATTTATTAATTAAAGCTAAAATAAAGATAAAGATTAAAATAACAAATACTATTAATGTTATCTTTTTAGATAGTTCTTTTATCTTTAATTGCAAGGGAGTTTCAATTCTATCAATTTCATTTAATGATAATGCAATTTTACCTAACTCACTATTTTTTCCTGTACTTACAACTATACCAGTACATTTTCCATTTGTAATATTTGTTCCTAAAAACAACATATTTTTTTGTTCTTGAATAATTAAATTTTCTTTTAAAACATCAGCACTTTTTTGAACTGGAATACTTTCCCCTGTTAAAGCAGATTCATCTACTTTTAAGTTTTCACATCTAAGTATTCTAATATCAGCAGGAACTGTTTCTCCAGATTCCAAATATATTATATCCCCCGGGACCAGTTCTTTAGTATTTATTATTAGTATTTTGTCATCTCTTTTTACTTTAGAAGTACTGGTTTCATATTTTTTTAAATCTTTTAATATTAAAGCAGATTTTTCTTCTTGTATAAATCCAACAATAGCATTTATAAAAACTACAAAAAGAATAACAATAGTATCAGTATACTCATGGGAATAAAAACATCCATAAAAATATAAAAGTACTGCAACAACTAATAATATGATAATCATCGTATCATTAAACTGCTTTAAAAACCTTAAAATTAATGGTGCTTTCTTTTTATTTAAAATAATATTTTGTCCATAATCATTTAATCTTTTCTTTGCTTCTTTACTATCTAATCCATCAATATTACTATTCAATGTTTTAAATATATCTTCTTCGTTTTTAAAATACACTTTTTCTCATCTCCATTTTATTACTTTTTAGTCTGTCTTTTCTTCAACAATTTACTATTTATCACTTTCCTCTAATGACAAATTAAAGTCTAATTTATATAATCTATCTTATTTTATATTCTACTAATATTTTATCATGGATGCTATCAAGTGATATTTTTAATCAATATATAACTTCATACACATGTATACTACTTTCTATTTTGGTAAAAAGACAAGTCCAATAAATGCTAAAACAATAAATAGTAATCCTACACAAAATAAAACTTTTTCTGCTGGATTTTTTACAAATCTCATCACATAGCTTTTATTTGGATTCTGTGGACTATAGAAAACATCTAATTCTGTGCCTATAGGAAAATGTTCTTTTAATACATTGGTAGAAATATGGATATTACTGTTAATTATTAAATTTTTTTCTTGAACATCATTTTCTACTTTAGTTTTTATTTTATTAAAAGACGACGCCTTATTTACAATCCAACCATATTTAAGTCTTTGATTATATTTAGTACCGTTAACAATATACTCTACTATAGGAAAATGTACTCCATTATTATTCCATAATGTGTACTTTATAACTTTTCCTTTTGTTGTTAGGCTACATTGTTCAACCATCTTTTTGTCCTTACTCTTAAATATTAACGATAAAATTAATAGAATTAAGCCTATCAACATAAATATTACAAAAAAACTTATTTTCATTTTTCTAATCTCCCTTGCAACTTACTATTTCATTTAAATCTTATCATAAATAGCATTAATTATCTATACTACATTTTTTAATAACTTCATTTATTAGTTTTTCGATTTCAACGGAATTTTCTATTTCATGTATTCCAAAACATTTTCTTCCTAAATCTTTAAATGATGCTCCTGAGTGGAATACTCTTTTTCTATCTATAATGATAAATCTATCATGATAAGAATCATTTTTTATAAATTTTATATTATTATATTGTTTCAAGTATTTTTTCCTTAAATTAGCATTCAGATTTGATGAAATAATTATTATATCTTTATCAATACTTCTTAGCTCGTCTAATAATACTTTTCCTACATAATTATCTATAATTATTATTTCATCTTTTGCAAGATTGAATATTTCTAATAGTACAGAATAAGCATCATAAATATCACCTTTAAAAAATATAGAATCTTTTGTTATTTCTTTTGGATTAAATTTATCAAATAATTCATCTATTCTCTTTGTGTTATGATCAACTTTTTCTTCTAAAAGTAAAAAACGTCTAGGTAATATATTTTTATTATAATTAATATAATGTCTCATTTTTACAAATGTATCCATTATTCTAATACTTGTTTGGATTGCCTCTTTTGATTTTAGAATTGTTGCGAGCATATACACTCCTTGTTCAGTAAATACTCTAGGATTAGTTCTGGATTTTGAACTAATATTTGCGGTCGCATTTTGCGACCACAAAACATCAACTTCTTTATCATTTGTTATCCACGATATCCTACTAGGAAACTTTTCCTTATTTCTATTTACTGCTTCATTAACCCTTTTTGTTTCTGCATTATATAATTTTGCTAAATCAGAATCTAGCATTACCTCCTTTCCATCAATTTCATAAATCATATTTTCAATGTTTATAACATCTTTCTCTGCTATTTCATTCATAATTAAACCTCCATATTTAGAATAAAAAAAGGATATCCCCTCATCCTATTGAAAGGGATATCCCGCAACATGCAATAATTCTTCCTTGCTTTAAAAAATTATAACCTTAGCGTCCAAATTGTCATATTAACTCATAGCAAGATAATTAATACAGTTTATATATATCATACTATTCTTATAAATACAATCGAACAAAGTTATTTTTTATTAATATATTTTTCTAATATATGCATATCCTTTATTTACTTGGTCTTTTTTGTTTTATTTAATTTATTAAATTTACCATCATATAAATCTTCTAATTTCTTATCTGTTTTTGTGTATTGAAATTATTTACATGTAGTTTTTAGCTTGGAACTGAAAAACATATTTTCCTAGGACATGGTCAAACAAACATTTAAAATTTCTTATTTTTCAAGGCTTTTTCGATGTAGTACTGACACACACTCCACATGATATGTTCTTGGAAACATGTTGAAAAGTTCTACTTCCATAACCTTATAATTATTTAATCTATTAATATCTCTGGCTAATGTTATAGGATCACATGAAACGTAAATAATATTTTTAGCACTACTATTATTTAAAACATCAATTGCCATCTTATCAATTCCTTTTCTTGGGGGATCTACAATTATAGTGTCGCAATCAAACTTTTGCCTAGTAATTATATCCTCAGCCTTGCCACAAATAAACTCGACATTTTTTATTTTATTTAATTCTTTATTTTTATTGGCATTTTTGATAGCGTCTTCTACTACCTCGACTCCAATAACACTATTAACGTATTTACTTATAGAAAGAGCAATTGTTCCAACGCCACAATAAAGATCAAGAACTTTTTTTGCTTTTTTATCTTTTACTACACTTATTATTTTAGAATATAACATTTCAACCACTTCTTTATTAACCTGAAAGAATGACTTGTTAGAAACATAATATTTATAATCTAGGATAGTTGATGTTATTTCATTATTTTTGATGCTTTTATTGTTGATAATAACGCTATCGGCAAGAGGCAAAAATACATTTTCATTATTTACCTGGCCAGATATATCTATCATGATTTGATCTGTATAATTACCAATTCTTATCATAATAGTTTTGATACCTTTTTCTAAAGTAACAAGCGCCTTAAGTTTAGAAATAACAACATTTATTTTTTCATCTACTAATAAGCATTTATCTATTTCAACATAATCATTACTGTCTTCTTTCAATAAACAAAGTTTTCCTTCTTGAACATGTAGGGTTATTTTATTACGGTAATTATATTCTCTGCCAGAATTAATTTTTGCTATTTTTATTTTTTGGGAAGCAAACTTTTCTAAGATATCTTCTACTTTCCTCTTTTTATACTGATTTTCATCTTCTATTTTCATATGTTCCAATTGGCAACCGCCACATATTCCGTAATATTTGCATTTTGCAGCTATCCTGTTGTGACTTTCTTTTAAATAACTTGCTACATTAGCTTCTAAATATTTTTTCTTTTCCTTTGTTATGTTTATATTAATTTCTTCTGTTGGAAGAGCGTTTTTTACAAAACAAATTTTATTATCTACGTTAATAATGCCTCTACCAAAATCATCTAGTTTTTCTACTGTGTAACTCATGCTTATCACCTGTTTTAATTATACATAATTTTTTATAAATTTGCCATACTAAAGATGGTGATCAAGATGAAGCAAATTATCGAAAATCTTAAACAACAAACAGGAGTCAGTAAAGATTATATATATAGACATTTTACTATTGATAAGGTTGAACTAGATTTAATATTTAACGAAGTGTTAACTTCATCTGATAATATTAATGATTTTATTTTGACAAGACTTACTAAGCTTAAAAGAAGAGCCTTAAAAAATTTAGTTAATACTTTACCTGATAGAAATATTTTGGAAATAAAAGAGGATGAAATACTTTATTATGTTAATAATGGTTTTTTAGTTATTATTACCAAATATCAAACGCTCGCAATTGAAGAGAGAATAAATTTAGATCGTGGAGTGAGTGAAGTCAGTAGTGAGATAAATATTAAAGGTCCAAAAGATGCTTTTTCTGAAACGTTTAATATTAATTTAGGTCTTATTAGGAAAAGAATCAAAAGTTGCGACTTAGAATGTTTTGATACTACTATAGGTAGAAAAACTGAGACTAGAGTTGGAATTTTATATATGCGAAATATTACAGATCAGGATTTAATTGAAAAAGTCAAATTAAAGCTTTCAACTATTGATATTGATGGAATTATTGATTCCACTTATTTGAAAGAAAATTTAGAGTCTAAAAATAATAGTTTTTTTCCAACTGTGATGTCTACAGAACGACCTGATAAAGCTTCTATGGCCTTATTAGAAGGAAAAGTTGTGGTAATTGTTGATATGAGCCCTTATGTTTTGATTATGCCGAACTTTTTTCTTGATTTCTTTCATACTGTTGATGACTATTATCAAAAACCTGCCAATACAACTTTTATAAGATTAGTAAGATTGTTTGCTTTTATAATCGCAATATTTGTACCAGCTTTATATATAATGGTCACAACACATAACCATGATTTTATTAGTTTAGATATTTTACTCTCTCTTAAAGCCCAAAGAGAAAGTGTCCCGTTTTCAGCTTTAACGGAAGCCTTATTTATGATGCTTTGTTTTGAAATATTAAGAGAAAGTGATGTGCGGATGTCCGCAACTAGTGGTAGTGCTATTTCGATATTAGGCGGTTTAATTTTAGGAGATGCTGCGGTAAGTGCCGGAATTATATCCCCTATTATGATTATTGTAATAGCTATATCAGCAATTTCGGGACTAACTTTTACTTCAATAGAACTCGTTAGTGCCATTAGATGGTGGAGACTAATCATGATGATTTTAGCCGCAGCTTTTGGTGTTACTGGTATTATTATAGGAACCATAGTGTTATTTATTAGACTGTTGACGATAAAAAACTTTGATAGAAAATATTTAACTCCTTTTATCCCATTCATAAAAAGCGAACTAAAGGATAGTTTTATAAAAACGGATAATGAAGGTGAAAAATATCGTAACAGAGCCTTAACTCATAATGTGAAAAGAGGTCATTTTAGATGAAGAAGAAAATATACTTTATTTTATCTTTTTTACTTATCTTAATGATAGGTGGTTGTTCTAAATATGAAGAGTTGAACAATTTATCAATAATTAGTAATATTACAATTACATATAAAGATGGTTTATATATTGTCTCAATGCAAGAAATTATTCCTCAAAAGGGAGAAAATAAAATTAATTATGATTATAAATATAGAACTGGTAGTGGAAAAAATCTCGCTAAGGCTTTTTCAAATATAATTGACCATTCTCCCAAAAAAATATATTTAAGACGAGTGCAGAATGTAATTATAGATTATAAAAATCGAAAAAAAATAATGAAGGCTTTTTTAGAGTATGATCGTAAATATAAAAACATAAGTCGTGAAGCATCTATTGTTCTTACTAAGAATGATTTAGGAAAGGTACTTAAAATAAATAGTGATTATAAATATATAGATAGCGTTTTAAAAGAGAATAAGAGGACTTTATATAAAGTTAGTGGAATATATAAAAAAAAGAAGAGGCTTAGAATTCCTCTTATAAAAATTAATGATAAAGAACTTATATTTAGTAAATTTATTTACTTACAAGTATAACCGTCATTTTCATAATATTTTTTGGCGGTATTATATTTTGAAAACATATTTTTAAGAGTCATATCTTTAGGATATGATGTTTTTGTTTCTTGAGATAGACTGATATAACTAGTGTTATCGACTACAGAATAATATGAGCCAACTAAAGAGGCAAAATAATTAAGTTTTATTCTTGATTCACTGGAAATTGATGTTCCTTGGTTATATTCGTTGTTATATTTGGAATTATTTTCAAATTTTAAATCTATTTTTTTAACTTCACTATTTTTATACCTAGTAGTAATTACTATTTTATAGTTGTCAATTGCACTTTTAGAGCACGTTAATATGGCATTTGGCAATACTACATTTTTATTAGTCTCACTACTTTTAGGTTTTAAGACTCTTAGAAGTGGTGGCACAATAATCAAACTAGATAAAAATAGCATCAGTAAAATAACTAAGAAACTTTTTTTAGACTCTGTCATAACTTTCTCCTATAATATTTCAACATTATCATCTTTTGGTGTTGTTATGGTTGCTGTTTTTTCATTTATTTTAGCAAGAGATGCTTCTATAAACATCTTATCTAATTCTTGTTGTTCTTTCTTATTTGTTGTGACAATAGTTTTATCATCAAGTTTAATTAGTTTAATGAATTTAGTTAAAAGTAAGCATAAAATAGTAAAGGAAATGATTGCTATTAACAAAATGAAAACATCTAAATATAATTCCTTCTTTATAACTAAAATAAGGGAAATAAGGGAAAACGATAGAACAACTGATGTAACGGTGATACCAAGTATATATCCAAAAAAATTAATATTATAAATATAATTTGGAGATTTTTTTCCTTTTATAGAATAAATGGCTAAGGCTGTAATATAAATGCCTGAAAAAATAATTAATGGTGAAAATATTATGTCCATAAAATTTCGTACAAAATAAGTTATACTATTCATTTATATCGCTCCTCTTCTATCTTAAATCATAATATAATGTTAACACAATTAACTATTTTTTTCAATTAATATTACTCTTTTTGATTAAGAATACGCAATTTTATAAGGAGATATGAGATAAGTAATAATAATGCGCCAAATATTATATAATAATTTAATTCTATATTCTTACTATTAAAACTAGTGGGCATGGTTATTATTTCAGGATTACTAGTAGATGAATCTTGATCTATTGTTTTATTATCAGATGATGTATGTTCAGAAGTACTTGGGATATATTTTAGTTTAGCTGGTACAAAGGTAGTTTTTATAGGAGAGGTCTTTTCCCATTTTGCATAAAGAATAAGATTACCCGTAGTAAGAGAGGTAATTTTATTATTATATTCATCAAACCACCCCAAAAAGTTATAACCTGCTAATGTAGGAATAAAGAGTGTTTGATTTAAAATGGAATATGTTCTTAAAATAAAGGTATCATTATCCAAATAGTATTTGACCTCATATAACGAAAGATTCCAAGTAGCGCTTATAGTAATATCATCTGTTAAAGTTATTTTATCTCCGGGATTATATATATCATTATCAACTTTCCATCCATTAAAGGTATAACCTGTTTTTTCAAATGTATTATTATCTAAAATATAGTTAGTATCTTCTGATTCATAATTAATAGAGTTTTGATCATTTTCATATGTAATTTTATAAATGTTTTTGACTTTGTTAAAATGGGGAGTTAAGATGTTTCCCTTACCTATTACTTTTATAGTAATTATTTTCCCTGATATATTTAGTTTTAAGGACTTTACTTCACCATTGTTAGATAAGTAATATTTATATAATTCTTCATTATCTACATAAACTATATAAATTGTTTCATCTTTTTCGTTGTTCACTGAAAAATTAAGTGATTGATAGTCATCGGTATTTTCATATGTAAGTTCATAGTCTTCACCACTAAATGAGTGATCATAGACTTTTTCATCAGGGGTAGTTACTGTTGTCTCGACAAAGTCTCCACTCGCTTCAACGGTAGATTCATCTGTTAAAAGTTTATCATATACATTTATTTCAATTGTTTTTTCAAGATTATATTTATTAATAGAAATTTTTACATAATAGGTTCCAATTTCTGTTGGGTTAATGCTTGACGTAGTTAATATGATCCCACTTGGTGTGGTGGTCTCAAAATTAATAGTATATGTACTGTCACTAGAATTTAGGATTGATACTTTATCAGTTAAATTTATCTTTGTATCTTTGCTTGATGAAAAAGAAGTAGCCTCTATTATTGGCAAAGTATCTTCTTCTTGAATCTTATTTTCTTCTAAAATATTAATATCATTATCATCGTTAATTAAGTCATCATATGTTTTTTCGGTAGCATAAACTGTTTTAGGAAAAATACATAATAAAAATAATAAAACAACCAAATACCCTCTTGTTTTCATAAAAGTCTCCCTAGTTGTATTATAAAACAATTAATTAAGAATTACTAGGCTTTTGGGTCAGAAAAAATTTTTGAGGTTAAGCTAGATATTTGTTTTACTTTCTTGTAATTATATTTAAAGAATAAAATAAATAATATTAGTAAAACTAATAAGAGAAAAATATTTCCTAAAAATAAGAAATAATCGTATATTCCATGAGTAATAATGGGTATTAAGATACTTAATAAAATATTTTTTCGATATAATTTCTTATTATGATTATTTAGGGATAGTTTAGCTAAGAGTAAGTAATAACCCATTACTATTCCAAAAGAGGCATGTCCTGGGATAGAAGTTATTGATCTTAGAATAGCAGCTTCTATTCCATAAGACATAACATATAAAATATTTTCTAAGGCTGCAAAACCTAGTGAAATAAAAGTAGTATAAACAATGATATCATAGGGTTGATCAAAGTTTTTATTATTAAAGCCAATAGCTTTTGCAAAAAGCCATTTACACCCTTCTTCTACTAGGGCTACCCCAATAAAAATATAAATGGCTAGCTCAAGGGCACTCATTTGATCGGTATCATATCCAAAAAAAGGAATCAATAATTCTAAAATAATATTAATAATAAAAACAAGTAAACATGATGATATGCCAGAGACAAAAAGGCCAACTAAAAGTGAAGTTGGTTCTTTTTCACTATCTTTTGTATAAATATATCTACATATAAGCGCTATAGGTAAAATCGCTAATATAAATAAAATAACTTGTTGCATAAATTCACCACTATTCTATAAATAGATTGTAGCAAAGATATTTATTTTGAACAAGTTATAATATTATATTTTTTATTTTGTAGATACTTTCAAAGAAAATAAAAAAGGTACCTAATGGTACCAAAAAAATAAAAGCGTTGATAGTTCAACGTTAATTTCATTATGGTGGAGCATAGCGGGAATTGTAGATGACTATTTATTATTTTCAATCACCTTATTTTTCAACGAATTATCAATTAGTATTTGCACTCATTTGCTACCATTTATAAAAAAATGATGTTTTTTTATTACGTAACTTTCAATACTAAATTTAAATATGAATTGTATACATTTAAAACAAAAAATGAATAAAACAATATATTGTAAAATTAAGAATACAAAAATACATTTTAAAGACTGTAATAATTGCCCTTTTAAAGAGTATAAGGCCTATAAACCTTTACAAGCAAAATCAGAATATAAATATAGACCTAAGAAAGGTAAATGTGGCAGATACTATAACGATATATCTATAATGCCACCTAGCACACTTTATTTTATTAAAAAAACTAAAGGTTGTGAAAAGCATCATATTTTTGGTGGGGTTGCAAACAGACCTAAATCTGAACAATATGGATTATTTATATGGCTAACACCAGAACAGCATAAATATTTACATGATCATCCATTAGAAATGATAAAAATTAAAAAGATAGCGCAAGCTACCTTTATAAATTATTATAATAAAACCATCAGTGAATTTAGAGAACTATTTGGTAAAAACTATTTGTAATTTTAATTGATGTAGTGTATAGTAGAGTAAGAGATATATTTATTGTAGGTACTGTCCTCTGTTCAATTTAATAAATGATTAGAAATCAATATTAAAAAAAATGGAGGTGATGTTCAATGAATAATTTAAAAAGGAGAATTAAACATGGAGCTAGTATTAGCATTTGCTTTTATTACTCTATTATGTATTGTCGCTTTGCGGCAAAAGAACTAAAAGAAAAGTACCTCTCATCAAGTGATTGGTACTTTTCACAACAATTATCCAACTAATTGAGCAGAGAAGCGTCTACTGGAAAAAATAGATATATCTCTTTTTTATTTTATGTAAAAATATACATAAAATGCACATTCCTTAAGAATTGACTGTATTATAACAGTTTTTTCTTAAAAAGTCAAAAATGTTTATCATTATAAACTTTTTTTAACTCTGTATAACTAAATTTTATCACATTAATAAAAAAATACAACATTTTTATATTAAATTTTTTTAGTTTTATATAAATTTTTTTTAGTTTTATATAAATTTACTAGCTAATTCTCTGCTAATTCTTATTTTAATATTTTGATTAAAAATAATAGCATAATAATATTTTTTGTTTTTGCTTATGAAAACTTTACTTGCTTTTAATGATGTCAATTCAACAAACTTTTTTGTTTCATCTTCATTTAAGATTTTTGTAAACATATAAAATCCCCCTTTCGTGCCAAATTATTGCACAAAAAAAGATGTACTGCAAAGAGTCAATTTTGACTAAATACAGTACATTTTTATTGTAATTTTACATTTTTATCTAAATAAATTTTGTATATTTCAGCTATTTTTATAAATAAAAATACAATTTTTAACCATTGCTAACTTCATATAAATATTTACTAAATACCCATACTACTCTACCATCTATAATAAGTTTAGCTGAATTACTTTTTGTGTCTATATCTTCCACAGTATAAATGCTATCATTCTTAACATATGAATTACTACCACTTAGGATTTGGTCTTTTGTAGGGTTTCCATTTACATCGCATTCTACAAATGGTCCTGTTGGTAACCAGTGATAAGATTTTACTTTTTCAGCTTTATATGAATTATAAGAGCAACCTGTTAGTTGACAACAACCGAACAAATTACTTGACAATGGACTTTTTAGAATATCTACTTTAAATACTCCATTAAATCTTACTTTACTGCCTTTGTAAAGTATTTGGTCTGCACCTTGAGGCTGCGGATTATTTACTGGCACTTTATCTGTTGTTCTCCAATTACCTCCCATACCATTTAATATATTGGTATTATCAACGAAATAACAATCATCTAGATCATATTCATTATTAAAATGCCATACTCCATATTGGTTTTTAGTCCAACTGGTATCTGCACTTTGACTTACTTCTATATGACAATGAACTCCTGTGGCATTACCTTTTGTTCCCATATTACCTAATTGACTTCCTTGAGGGACAACTTGTCCTATTTTAGCATCCATTGTATTATCATGAACCGTCATAAAAGTTGCATAATCTATTCTTTCGTTTGCAAATCTAACTTTATTTAAAGATTGCCACATTACTTGTCCTGATGATGGATATGTTTTTAAACATTTACAAGTACAAGGCGCATAGTAAGGATATTTGATTCCAACTTGAGCACCTCTAACATCGTTAGCCATTATTCCTTTGTGTGAAAAATTACTATTCGAACCCTGCGTTATATACATATCTGTGAATGGGCATAGAAAATCTTCTATACCCCCACGAATAGACTTTTGACCTTTAATCATAACTACTCATCTCCCTCTACAATTCCAATAATTTCTGATTCTTCCGTTCTTTTATCTGTAGTTGCCATATTTACTCAACCTCCTTTTTTTTATTAAAAAAGTATGTCATCACTGCTCCGTATGAAGTACTAAATAGCATTAATACCTCTTTGTTAACTTCAAACGGTACAAATAATAACACAACCATTGCTAATGTCATTATTACTGTTACAAAACTCTTTAAATCATCCCATGCTTTTTTCATAAATTATTTACCTCTTTTCTAAATTATTTTTTATTTCTTCCACAATAAATTGTGTGTGCTCAGTTTTTTTATCATGCGTAAGCATTATTTCTTTCTGTTCATCCATTGATTGTTGAACAAGATTCATACTTTGTTGTAATAGTGTTAAACTTTTTTCTGTATTTTTTCCTGAAACAGATATTTCCCCGAGACATTTCTCATTTTGTTTCAGTGTCATTTTAATGTCTTTTTTATTTGTGAACCAGTCGTAGATAAATAAGCCAACAATTACAAAACCAATACCATAATTAAAAACGAGCTGTACTATATTTTCCATACTTTCCTCCTAACTCAAATCACTATTCTGATTTTCATCTGATTGTGTATTATCTGCAGTTGCAACATCATTTGCAGTTGATTGTAATTCGCTTAACTTATTATCTATATAACTATTGATATAATTTTTTATTGATAGTTTAAAATCTTTATAATATTTAGCATTGATTTTTGGTAATAAATCACTATCAGTAAATATGTTGGTTACTCCGCTGTAAGATAAAGGCATATCTACAATTCCTAAGTCTATTTCATATGGATTTTCTAGTGCGTAATATACTTCTACAGGATGTGTTGATAGCCAATTGGTTAGCCCATTACTTGAAACTTCTTCAAGTCTTGATTGTGATATCTTTATTTGCAATAGATTGTTATTTGAGCCACCAGTGGAAATATTTTCTGAATTACTTGTCCAACCATTAGACATATAAATAAATTTATCAGAAATCATTGTTGAACTTGATTTGATAGCAGTTCCTATATTAAATTGTGCAACAAATTTATCATCATTAATCACTCTTGAATAGCTAATTGGTTGAGTTCCATTTAAAACAGTCTTACTAATAATCTTGTTTAGTATTAAATGATGTTTTCCATCTTCTTTATAAACTACCTTTGATGTATCTTTATAAGTATCATTTAATTTGCCTATAAATTCCCCTTCTGGAAGGTTGGCTGTTATGACACTTTCAAGATAATTTTCTTCTGTTTCATCTTTTCCATTATTGCTAGTCATATTCAAACTATCTGTTATTGTTTTAATTTCTTGCGTATAATCTGGCGAAGGACTTGCTTGTCCTCCTGTATATGGTTCATATTCTGTAGCCGTTGAGCCTTTTTCAAGTTGGAATTTAACTATAACATTGTTTAGCGTTATACCACTTTCAATATTTATTTGAGGCCTTACATTGTCAAAAGAACCTGTAGCACTAAAAGTCTTGTCAGAAGTAACGCCCCAAAAAAACGTTTCTGCAGAACCATGATATAAAGCATATGATATATTGTTATAAGTATTTGCACTAAACGTATAATTCCCGTCTAAAGATAATGATATAAAATCCTTATAAAATGGAGATAAGTACGTTTTCGCAGTAGTAGTTCCATTTAAAGTAACAGTTCCGTCATTATTATTTGTGCAAGTAATACCATTAACAGTCTTTGATTGAATTTTATTAGGTAATAAATTTTTACCAGTAGTAGTTTCTTGTTCACAGACGCCCTCAACTTCTAATTCTTTTAACTCATTTAAAGAACTATCCTCCACATGTATATATGTATTGCTTGCCTCTCCAACCTCAAGTACATTATCTTTTAACCTATCTAAATTATTTTTAATTTCATAGGTACATTTAGCGCTTGGATATTGTGTATCCGTTGAATCTTCATTTACAAAATTAACTTTATTATTGGCTGTTTCTAAATTCTTACCAGCAATTGCATTTTCAAAGGTTCCTTTAGACAAAAATAAGGTATCTCCACTTGCATTATATTCCGCATAATTACGCACTGAAGGTGATATTACTCCATAATTATTCAGTGTAGCACCTCCACCTGTTCTAATTACACCAGTTTTATAATCCGTCGCATAATCAGTATTTTTAACATACTTGCTATCGTTCGCTAATTCACTCACTTTCGTAGGTACGTCAGTTGTTTTTGCATAATCTTTTAGGATGTTTTTTAAGTCAGTTTCATTAACCAATCCACTTATTAAACTGTCTAACGGTACATCTATGACAATACCATTTTGCAATGTAAATGTTAGTTTCTCATTATCATTGTCATATGTAACATTGATTATCATTGATTCAATTGGCAAATCAACACTGCCTGTCGATAATACATTATCGTCTTTATCTTTCAATTTTAAAGTCATTATATATGTCTTACTATCTATTGTTAAATCCAATTTATTACCAGTTTCAGTTATTAGAGAATAATTTTTAAGATTATCATTAATATGATCTATTTTCTTTACTAAATCACTATCATTATATTGATACGTGTTATTTATTTCAAGCGTTTCATTTTCTTGCTTTAAATCAATATTTGTTCCAGCAACGATATTCAATGTATTAAATCCATTAATTGTTGCATCTTTTCCATTAAAATCTCCATTTTCAACGCTAGATTTTAAGTTTTTTATATACTCTTCACGCTGTGTTTCATTTTCACTTATAACTTTATCCAAATTTGTTACCTTTTCTATTAAAGAATCTAAAATAAGAACTTTAGGATCATCATTTTCCACGTCATCATCGCAAACTATGGAGTCCTCAATTACCAAATGCAGATTAGATGTCTTAGCTATAATTTCATCATCATCTATTGTTTTAAAAAATTGAATATTGCAATCTAGCTCATTATATTTAGTAATTTCTTTATCTATTGTCAAAATGTTGCTAGTAACATTATCAAAAACCTTTGAAAATGTGCCATCAATAGTACTAAAACATGCTTTTTTGCTAAATTCTTTATATTCTTCAGGAACTATGAATTCAATTTTTTCTATTTTATTTTCTCCTAAAAAGCCAATAGAAAGGACAGACTGGTCTAAGCGTCTATTTTCTTTATATATTGTTATTTTTTTCCTTGCTATATTACCTCCTATTATGCAACTCTTCTCCAAAAGGCCATTACTATATAAGGTTGCATATTATTATGTGGTTGGTTTCCACCTGCTGCCTGTGTAAAGGCGTTATTATAACCACCACCATTGACGTAACTGTAACCACTAGCCAATTCACTTCCGCCCATTGTAGATATGCCATGAGTATGCGCTGGCATTTCATCCACTGTTAATTTATGTTTCTTTTCTCCGCCCAATTTACCAATTTCATTGAAGTCTGTATCATTCACATCCAAGCCTACAGGTACACGCCCTTGTGAAATTAATTCCCAACTATATCCTAAATAATCGGAATGATCTAAATTATCATAAAATATTTCTACTTTATTTATCGGAAATATTTCGTCTGCTTTGAGCGATTGAATTAATTCTACTCTCTTACCTTCAAAATCAGTGTACAATCCACCGTCTTTAGTAACAATAAAATTACCATCAACGATTTCAACATCAGATAGTTCATTTTTTGTTAATCTTCTTAAAAAATTTACTTTTGCCCTTTTAATTGTCCTCCCATTTCCAGTCATTTTCTGTATTCCAATTAATTAAACTGACTACATTCCATATATTATTTATACTATTTATAGCGTCCTTTAATAGTTCAAAATTTTTGTTCCATCTTTCAAAATCTTTACTATTAATGGGTTTCTGTGCTAATCCATAATCATTACTTTCTATTCCATAATGGCCGGTTGTTGTCCACGCTTTGTATTCATAGTCAACAGGCTCATAAAGCATTTTTGCAACATTGTTTATCCCTTCTTCTATATTATCAATATATTGAAGATATGGTATTTCATTATCTACCCATGTTTTTTTTGAATATTCTAACATCATATACTCATTATCAACTATTTTTATGCATGGATAAAATAAATCGTTATTGTTGACTTGTGTTACAGTTCCCATTTTCTTAGGTAGCCTGTATCTAATATAATTGAAGTCATCATTTAATTTATTGTCGTATTTACTATATAAAATATAATTTGTATTATCATCATTATAATGATATGCAATCCAATGTCGTAAACTTTTAGTATTAAAAGAATATTGAATATCATTTCCATTGTCAACTTCTATTATTTTTTTCATCTTCTCATCAATTATGTTTTTATAACTATCATATGGAAAATTCATATATAAAACCTTTTGACTAAGATTATCACCAACCGCAATATTTCTCAGTGATGTTTCTGTTAAATTAAATTTAGATTTAAATAAAGTATGTAAATAAGCAACCTTATTTTCAATATCATTTAACATTTCCTTGCTTAAATAATTACTCCTTAAAATCAACCTCCGCATTAGGCAAAAGATATCCATAATACAATTTAAATCCAATTTTTTCTGCCTTTTCTATGTCTTTTTTTTCTACTTCAATTATGATATTGTCTTTCTTCATTTTATGCATTTTTAATCACCTATTCCTTCAAAACTTCCACTCAATCCACCATCAAATGTTAAACTAATTTTTGTTAATACCACATCCTTATTACCAAATTTTGTTTCAACACTAATTGTATCTCCTGCTGTTAAACTCGGATCACCAGCATAATTACCAGTTGCCTTATATTTTTTATCTCTTTCCAAATAAAAATCCGCATTATCTTTTAAATCATTATCAGCACCAAAATAATTTGTATAATCTATTGATAAACTATCACCTATTTTATTATTATTTTGATATGTAATATTTATAGTTGGTGGATTTTCAAATTTGTAACCGTTCAAATGAACTGTGACATTATCTCCAATATTACCGGTGAATTTTATATATGCTAACCATTTATTATAATCAATTAACTCTGCTTTTCCATTTCCTGTTGAAGTATAACTAAATTCTTTGCCTTCTCTATCATTATTAGTCATTTTGTTAAAGGACATCCACACATATTCTTCAGTATTTGTAAGTGTATATGTTTGATTTAACAAATCACTTTTATCACTAGATGTAAAATGATAATCATCTATATTTACAAAATTAACTTTATTAACGACAGATTTGCTTTCATATTTTACATCGTTCATTAATTGGGTTCTTTCTATATTATCAACTATATCATCGTTAATTAAGTCTAATATTGCTTCGTTATTCCTAGAAATAAAGAAATATCTTGGCCGATTTTTAGTAGCCATAAAAGCAAATGTTGTTTTTAAATAATTTAATAATTTTGTATCTTTTAAACGAGTATTATAGACAGTTCCAAAATTCTTTAACAAAAATGTGTATCCATACATTTTTGATAAATAATTTCCCAATGTTTTCCCTGTCCATCCTTGACCATTATTATACAAAAACTGGCCATCACTTTTTATCGTTAGGTTTGCTAAAATTCCCATTAATGATTGACCATTTAGAGTAACATTGCTATCGCTATCAGAACTCCAATCTTTAAGATAAAAATAGCCCATCGGAACATATTCGACTCCGTTCTCTTCAGTAAGAACACCAATGTATGGTTTTATTATACAATTATCAGTTAAATATTTAACTAAACCTTGTGGATTCAATGGATTGAATGAATTATCATAATTATTAAGGTTAACAGCACAAGTGTTAATAGGTGTACTTGTAAACAATAAATCTATTTCCTCATTTGTGGTAAACGACACTAAATCAGAATCTTCGTATACTTGCGATATTCCAAAATCAATCTCGGATATTCTTATTCTTCTATTTGAATATTCCATTTTATGTATGTCAATGCTTATAGATTTTATAGTTATTGGATTATCAAAAATATATTGATAAACGTTTTTGCTGTTTTCTACCTCTATAATTTTAGATACATCATGACTATCTACTACTGTTAATGTAAAATTTTGAGCAATATTATTTTCAAAATATATTGTAATACCGCTGCTTGTAACAAAGTCATTATCTTTTGTTACTGTTATTATTCTACTTTCCAAGTCGTTAAATATGTCATTACTAACATAACCAAATTGGTTTCCTACAATATTATAATTTGGTAGAATAAAGCTCCCATCTAATTCTGTATAATTTTCTTCTAAACTTGCATATTTTTTGTTTTTCTTGACTCCATCTACTATTTCACTATCTAAACTGTTTCTTAAACGTTCTGGTGCAGTCATTAATCGATAACCGCTTCCATCCTGATCATCAAATATTACTTCTACATATCCTTTTACTTCTCTTTCTGTAGCTTTTATTGCTTTTTTAAATGATTCACTTACTGTTTCCATAACTTCACCGCCTTAATATTCAATGAAGTTCATTTGAACATCAGTTCTTTTAGTTAAAAGATATGTATTTATATCAGCATATTTTGTTTTTCCATCAAGGGGACCTGCATAAACTTTTTTAACAACTCTTTTGCCATAATTATCTGTAAATTTTAAGTAAAAATAATCTTTTTCATAAAGTGTTTGGAGTAACGACATTTGAACTGCATCTAATTTAGACCAACCGCACGTAACTTTTGCGAGATTTCTTCTTTTGATATCTCTATGCAAATATCCAGTCGCATCTCTAAATGAATTTTCTAAATGTGTATATGTTGGACTATAATTTCCTTCTGATGGAGTTGGTAAATCAAACCATGTATTATTATCGTAACTTGCTTCTAAGAATGCCCTTTATTATCAACTCCTTACTACCGTTGCAGATTTTTGCTGCCTTTTTCCTTCATTTTGAAAATCATCATATGTTGCCTGTGCCAAATCTTTACCATTAACTCTAAAATATATTGGTTGATTTGCTAATTCTAAGATGTTTTTATTTAAATCAATTAACAATTGAGTATTAGTATCATTGTTTCCCATTTTTTCAGCCACTTGGCTAGCAAAATCACTGATAAACTTACTATTTTGTAATGGAACTATAGCCTCTGCACCCTTTTCGCCAGCAACATAAGAACCCATATTAACACCCTTGCCAGGATTGTTAACAATACCTCCTTTTGCTAATCTAGGTAATTTAAAAGTAGGTAATTTCCCAATATTGATTCCAGGAACTTTATTAATAACTCCAACTAATAAATTTATTGTGTTTATGGGCTTATTAAGAATGGTTTCTATTGCATGCAAAACACCATTAACAACAGTTTTAAATACGCCTACAACTACATCAGCTACCGTTAAGGCAAGTCCTTTGATAACATTCCAAATAATACTTATTGTGTTTCCTGCAATTTTTATCAATCCTGTAAATATACTACCAAATATTTTAACAATTCCATTCCAAGCTTGCTCCCAATTTCCTGTAAAAACGCCTTTAATAAGATCAATTAAACCATCAAGTACTCCTTTAAGCATTGTAAAAGTATTATCAAATATATTTAAGATGTTTTGTATAATAGCAACGAAGGAATCATAAACTCCACCAAATAAATTCCCAAACATTTTATGAATTAAATCACTTTTACCAAAAAGCCAGTCAACGCCCCCTTGTAGAAAACTCTTTATATTTTCCCAATTAGAAGTTATTATTCCAATAATTGCAACTATTGCACCAGCTATTGCCACAGGCCATGCTCCAAACATAATAGCAATTCCTGCTATCGCTATACCTATACCGGTAATTATTTTCCCAAAATTTTGCCAGCTAGGGTCTTTTAAATAATCCATTACTGCCTGAATCATATAGACAATTCCTGCTATCGCTATACCGAGTCCAAAGGATTTTAAACCTCCAAGTCCTAATTTCCACGCTAATAAGCCTGCTGTAACGCCGGCCATTACAGATAAGATTAAATCTTTATTATCAACAATCCACTGCAGCCATGACGGAACAGGACCATCTATAGAATTCAAATCAAAACTAGGCATTTTAATTCCAGAATCTGCACCACTATTACTACTATCATTTTTGTCAGAATCTAAATTAGTTATTTCATCTATTCCACCAACTAAATTCTTTTTTGTTTCTTTTACATTTTTAGCTGTTTGCTTACTGCTATCTGCCATGCTTTTAAAATCTTTGGCACCGCCAAATAAATTAATTCCAAACCAAGCTTGAGCTATATAATTAACATATTGTAGTAACTTTACTACCAAATTGAGTATTGTTTCTATCAGTGGTTTTAACGCACTTGCCAAAGCATACTGAATATATTGTAAATTACTTTGCATTTGATCATTATATTGTGTAAGTGTACTCATAGCATTTCTTACAAGACTATAGGCACTTGAAACAGCAAATACAGCTAATGCCCATTTACCAACTTTTGATACAGTTTTGCTTATACCGTTACCCACATTATCTATATTTTTTCTTAAATTAGATAAATCATTTTTATTTAACTCCTGCTGTTTTTTATTTAATGAATCTAACTTTCTAGCCAATTTTGAATATTGTGCTTCTAACTTTTGTGTATCTCCAAATTCAAAACCCATATCTGCTTTTTTTAGTTTATTTTCTATTTCTTCCATTTGACTTTTAACGTAGGCAATTTCTGCATCAAAATTATCAGTTTCTAATTCAGTACCAATTACAACTCTACCATCCCTCTAATCACCTCCTAATGCATTATAGAATCTATTTTGACTTTCTTTTTCTTCTTCCGTCATTTCTTTTTCAACATCATCTTCTTTTATTAAAGATACTTGTCTTTTTGCTTTTAGTATTCTATTTTTTTCTTTCCAGTCTTTTATTTTTGAAACATCCATTGTTCTTAAATTTCTAACACGATTTAAAATACAACAGTTACCAAATTCACTATTTGATAAATTACTTAAATCATTAAAGAAATCCCACCAGTGCAGATACTCCATATCATATGGATTATACTTATAATCTTGAATAAAACTACTTCTTATGTAATATCTGTCTTTTTGCAAATCCATATCACGTTCTTCTTCTGTATCCTCTAAATCTTTTCCTAAACAAAGATATTTAATTGCCAGTTCAAGTAATTTTTCCCAATCTTGAGGATTATCTAATCCTTCATCGCCAAATAATTTATAAATAATAGCTAAAGGTCGTTCAGTGTCACTTACATCACTTGATTCTGCTATTTCATTACACTCAATAGCAACCCTAAAATCTGTGTTAATCTTATACTTTTTATTACCAGCCTTTACATATTCTGGATTATTCAAGTACATTATCTTCTTTCTTGACAGAATATTTAGACTTAATCTTTTTAGTTATATCATCTAATGTAATATTTAATTTGGGAGCTATTTGTTTTTCAATAATTTCATCAATTTCGCTTAATGTAGTCCATCTCATTTTTCTTCCATTTAAAAGTTTTTGAACTCCATTTTCACCTAAAAACATATTATAAATTTTAGTTTGTTCTTTATAAAATTCATTTAATGCTTTTACTTTGGCTTCTTCATTAGAACTCATAAGTTTTTTTCCTTTATGATCTTGTTGTTTTTCAATGATAAGAAACTTATTCTTTAATTTTTTTCTGCTTTCTTTTGACTTTTCAATTAGTTCTTGATAGATAAATGGCAGTTCGATATCTTCTAAATCAAATTCAAGATATTCTCCTGTTGGTTTACTTTCTACTATGATTTTTCCTGTTTCATCCTTAATTTCTTGTGTATAAACAAACACTCTGTATATATTTTCATTTTTTAATTGAATAGTATCCATATTTTCTCCCTTCAAAAAAATAGAGAGGGTTTCCCCTCTCCTGACTATTTACTGCTACTTTGTGTTGCACTTGTTGCTGGTGTAAATTTACCAGTAGACGGATTGTAACTACCATATGTTTTCTTACCAATGAAATGAATGTCGAATGGTGCTCCTAATGCCTTTGTATCTCCACCCCAAGATTTCAAATCAACTGCGGCAGTTTGAATCCAAGCTTCAAATTCCCCACTCTTACTTTCAACTTCTTTTGTAGTATTCACTTCCATAAATGGGTATTCCACATCGGAACCATCTTTATCATATTTATTGATATCATATAATTCATCAGCGAATTTAGAGTCGTTTCTTAATTTGTATGGGTCAACTGTCATTGTTCTGTTCCCAGCGGTTACGTCAACTTCTGATTCTCCTAATACATTTTTTGTTTTTTCTACTTCGTTGTTCATCTCTTTTGATAATTCATCATTATCTTTTCCAAGAACTTCCCAAGTTGCAGTAGCATCTCCTTTTTTTGTTGGATCAACAAAAATCATATATTGTTCTCTTTTATATTTTCCCCTAAGTTTTACCTCCTATTTTTCATATGTTATTTTCATTTGAATTGAATATCTAGCAGTATTAGTTGTTGCATCTAATATTGCGCCATTATTTAAGCATTCTATACTTTCTATACCATTTATATCTGGTAATATTCCTTTGAAATTATTTAACTCTATCAAATCATATAAATCTTCATAAAATTTACTATTTGACATATTTTGAAGAACATCAGCGCCATAATCATTGCAACTAATAAGTTGAAATTGATATTGTCTTAAAGAAGAACCATCTACATGTTTCTCTAATATTGGATCAACAGGTATTGGAACGATTGCAAATTCTGTTGGGTTTTCTCCCAAAAAATCTACATTTATTCTATAATTTTCATCAATTATATTATTATCAATTAAATATTTTCTTATTTTTTCAATCCTTATTTACACCCTCTATTCACATAATTTTGTACTTCCTTTACAACATCATCACCTTTAGATGTCCACATTCTTTTATCCCATCGTGAACCTGTTCCAACTGTATGATAAACCAAATTTTCTCCAGAATTAATCTTTGTTATACCAGGTCTAGACCAATACCCAAAATCAGGGTTGTAAAAAGCACCTTTTTTATATTTTGGATCAATGTACTTTTTTCCAGTGTAAAGATAATGTGCATCTGGTCCTTGATATATAATCTTATCAACTTGTAAATCTACATTTTGATTTAAATGGCTTGATGTACCTCCTGGGACGAATGGTGTCATATATCTAAAACAAGTTTGTGTTAGAAAAGCATGTGCTGAACCGTTTTTCTGAATCCCTAGTCTTGCCTTTATTACACTTGTTGGTTTTAAATATACACTCCTACTTTGCTCCTAATTGAATATGTTTCATTTCATCACTCCCAGGATTATTATCAATTAATGTTGTAATATTATAGTTGTCAATCGCCAAGTCACTTTGTTTAGATATACTATCTTCAATGTCACCCTTTGTAATAATATCTCCAATAGAAAAGGGAACTTTTTCAAGGTCTTTATTTTTGTCATATGGTATAAAGACGGTTATATCGTTGGATTTATCGTATCCTTTATTGATACTCGCACCTTTTCCACCTTGCCACATAACATTTTCTATTGGATATCTATCCCATTCATCTAATCTTGTCTTTGAATTAAATCTCTTATGATAAAGTGTCATGCTAGAGTTTGTTATCATATTAATCACCCCCACAATATAACACAAAAACATTATCAACCTTTGTTGTCGATAAATAAGTTTTTACTATATTCTTTAAACCTTCTTTTTTCTCTTTTGTCACTGGTTTATCGTAGCTTACTGAATAATTTCCTACAGTCTCACTGGACTTTGTCCCAGACTCATTATACTTGCTTATGGCATTGATTAAATCATAAATACATAATTTCAACTCTTGTGGATAATCAGATGTTTTTTTAAAACGATTAAATGTTAATTCATCAACTTCTTTTTCTGCACGATATTCTAATAAATTAAAGGGCATTTCTGAAAGATTGCCCTTTAACTCTTTATATTCATCATAAGTTAAGTATTGGTTACCAAACTTCATATATGCCCTCCTTTATTAAGCAAAGTCTACTAATAAGTCACTATCTAATTCTTTGATACCATAAATAATATCAAATGAAATTTTGTCTTTTTTAGTATCTTGATCATATCCGAATACTACTCTTACTGCTAATCCATCAGCACTAGCAATAGCAGCCTTTGCTGCACCTTGCGGTAACTCTAAAGATCTAGTTACTAAAGCTAAACCATTTCTATGGAAACCTAAAGAATGAGCTTTATTTACAATAAATGCACTTGCAGCTTCAGTAATTATAAATGGGATTTTTTCAGTTACTTTTAATGTTCCTGCTCCATCTGTTAAAGTTAAATCTTCTGCAACTTCAAATAGATAACCATTAACGATTAATTTATCTCCTTCCTTAATTGTACCTGTCTTAGCAGTACCATTAGTTACACTGAATTGAGTAGAACCTTTTGTACATGTAACTTTATATGCTGTAGCAGTTCCAGTTGTTGAAGATACATTTTCTGGTGTATTTTGGCTCATGAATGAATTCATTGTATAAACTTTACCAATTTCAGCATCTTTTAATGCTTGACTGTCTCCTTTATAACAAACTTTAGCAAAGTTATCTAAAGTATTATATTTATATAGAGTATCTACTGCTAATACTAAGTTTCTGTTATTGTCTCTTGGAGCTTTTTTCTTATCTAGTGCCTTAGCTACATTTGCAATATCTACAATTGTAGGATTAGATGATACTTCTACTTTAGAACCTGCTTTTTCAACTCCAACTGTTAATAAATCAATGTCTACCGCTTGAGCTATAGCGCTTAGTGCTGGTTCAATAACTTGTTTTGAAAAATCTTTAATATCTAAAGTCATTTCTTTTGAAGTTACACCAACAGTAACGTCTCTATAACGATCCATTTTAACTGGAACAGAACCTTCACTTATATCTTGTTCTTCTACTTCTCCTATAAAGTTTTTAGCTACGAATTTAGCTGGTTTACGAACTGTAATTGTATCTCCTACATTTACGAATTCTTTTGAATAATCTCTATGTACTAAGTTAGCCATAGTTAAATTTGATTCTAATACAAGTAATGCTTCATTAGCAATTATTTGTGGTGTTAATATTTTATTCCTATTATATTCCTTCTTTCTTTTCTCTTTTAATTATTATTTCTCCATGCTTTATATTGTTCAAAAGACATTTCATCTAAGTTTGTTGGTGTAGAATTATCTCCTTCTCCCATACCTGGCATGCCAGCAGGCTTATTCGGATTAACAAATAATCCTTCCTTATCTTTTGTAAGGCTTTCAAAGATTTCACTTATACCTTTTCCCTTATTTTCTACTTTGTTTAATTCTGATTTTATATCAGTAATAAGACCATTTTTTACATAATCACTTGTAAATTTTTTATCTCCAAATGCAGAAATAATGTTGTTGGTAAGTATTTCATCTTCTTTTTTTGCTTTTTCATCAGCAATTCTCTTAGCTTCAGCAGTTTTCATGTCTGCTATTTCTTTTTTTAGACCATTTAGTTCTTCAGAATCTGGTACATTTTCTAATTGCTTTTCTAAATTGGCAATAGTAGTCTTGTAAGTTTCTATTTCCTTGTTCAAATCAATTTTAGCTTTTTCGGATTCAGTTGTTACTGTTTTACCATGTTCTGCTAGTATTGATTTAATTTCTTCCTTACTAAGTTTAACTTTCCCTTCTCCTATTTCTAAATTTTCTAAAAACTCTTTCATATCATATTCTCCTTCCACTTTTTTACAGAGGTTTAGTCCCCCTAGATTTTTAGATATTATCTTTTCTTTCAAGTCTTTAAGATAGACCAAAAAAGCCGATTTCATTCAATCGACTTGTAGTGCATTTTATAAGCACCATAGAATAGATATTAAGTCTTTACCCTTCCCGTTCGGCACGCCTAACTTTTTCAGCCTACTCAGATGTTGCGTTTTTTATATCTACTCTATGCTACCTATAAGATAGCATAATAAAAGCACCCATTATTGAGTGCTAATAATCTATATTTTCTTTTATTTCATCTTCTCCATACAATTTTTCATGAGATTTGTTTTCTCTTATACATATTTTTAATTCATTTTTTATTTCATCCATAGTTTTGTGCCATGTATCAAACTCTCTAAATCCCTTTTGTTTGTATTCTTCCCACAACTCATCAAGTTCTTTTTGCTCTTCACTTAATTCAATATCTTCTAAGTCAAAGTCCATGGTTATTCTCCTTTCATAGAATTAATAAAATACTTATAGGAATTAGGAAATATAGTTCTAAAGTTATATAACTCTACTTTAGAATTTCTGGCAAGAGCACTACCTACATGCGCAAAGAATTCTCTTTCCAGTTTTCCTTTGTATTCCCAATATTTAGTTCTATGCATTGCCCTTCCAATGCATTGATTCTTTGTTATACCACCTATTATATCAGATAAAGAATTGTATTGATTATCTAAATTCATTTTTCGTGACATTCTTGCATAAAATTCTTTATCATCTATATTATACTTAAGTTTCATATTTGATTTAAATCTTTCAAAGTCATTTTGTATCATTCCTTTGAATTCAGGTTTCTGTGATGGATTTTTTAATTTGTGATCTATCATGTGACTATATTCATGGAAAAATGTGTTGTATCCTTTTAATTTATCATCATCAATATTTATTTTTATATTATCAAACATAGGATTATATCTAGGTGTACCAGCATATTTATAATTCTTAATTTTTATATCATCTTTATATTTATTTAAAATAAATTTATATGACGGGTCAGAATTTTTAATAATATCTTTTATGTTACTATAATGGTTATTAGGTAACTTCTTAATGCCAATTGATTTTATTAAATCATTGGAATTTCCTATCTTAATTTTGCTTGTTAGCATATATTCGTCATTTAATTTAATATTTAATTTCTTATATCCATCAACCCTTAGCCTATCTATTTTAGTAGGTAGCCCACTTGCTTTGTGTAAGTCATTATACTTGTTGGTTAATTGTCTTATTTTCTCTTGGCAATGATATACTTCCTCGTCATTATTTATTGCTCTGGCACCTATTTGTCTGTCTTTATATTGTCTTATCTTAGTTTCTATTTGCCTTTGCAACTGTGTTCCTTCATAATTCGTATAATGTTTACCTTCAAAATCAAAACCATCTTTATTGGCTTTTTTATCTGCTTCTAATTGTTCCTTTGAATATATAGGTTCAGATACTCCTAAAACTATTTGATAGGTAAAATGATAGCAATTAAGTTCTCCAACATGTCTGTTTAAACTATTGTTAACAGTAGCATAATCTTGATATTTAATCCCCTTGACTGTTACATCACCTTTTGTACTAAACTGCTTACCATCAACAGTATCTATATGATCTGGTGCTGCATTCTTATGATGTGAAACTTCAATACCATCTGCTCCAAATTCTTCACCAAATGACTTTTGCAATTCTTGATTTAATCTTCTTATACCATCCATTACATTCATTCTAATAGATGAGTCGGCTCTTCTAGAATAACCATTATTAAAATCAACTGTTCTTAATCCACGTGAGGTCATTTCTTTCATTGCTTTTCGCATAGTCATCTCATAAGACTCTCGCCCTTGAACTATATTCAATATAGCTTCATCTGTTATCTTTTGATAAACATCTGATATTTTAGTATATTCCTTAACACCTTGTGCATTAGTTTTCATATACGCAAAAGTTTTGCTCATGTTTATGTATTCATTTGCTGTTGCTTTAGCTATTGATTTAACCTGTTCTTGTAAAGCTTCATTTTGCTCATATGGTATAAATTTAGTTTTCGTATATTCATAGAATTGTTTAGCATAGTTTTGATTTTTCTTTGCTACTTCTTCAAATATTTTATATATATCAGATACATTCTTTTCAGACACATCTGCTATTTCATTCATTATTTCATCTAAGTTATTACCATATTTTACTGATTGTAATACTTCTCTTACCTGACTTGGAGTAAAAGTACCAATATCAACTATCTGTTTTCCAAGTTTTTCTATCATGTAAGTATTTAGTTTTTCTACTCTATTAACTAATCTTTCTGATAGTCTTTCTAATGCCTCTTCACTTAACCTGATATCTTCCTCCAAACATTTTGCAGATATCAACATATGGTATTTCTTTGTTTAATGCAAAATTGATAAGACAAATTATAGGATTACAAATAATACAAGCAGTAAGATGAACAAGCAATAGCAATATTGTTTTAATTATGACAAATAACATTTTAAAAGTAATTATTATTATATTCAATATTGCCTTTATCATTTAATCACCTTCTAATATTCTATAAAAGTAACGTCTTTCTTCAAATTACCAAGTACATCTCTTTCTACAGTACAACTTGCATAATATTTTACTTTTTTATTACCTATAGTAATCATATAACTCTTTTGTTCAGCCACTTTACAATAATCTTCTAAACTCAAATCATCTATAATTTTTATTTTGCTAATACTCTTAGGTAATTTTATTTTAGACTCAACAAAAATACTTTGATTATAAAACATACAACGATATATATTATTATTTATTTTTATTATGGCTGGATAAGAACAAACTTCACAAGACTTTTCCTTTATGAAATTATAATATTCTTCATCTATAATCAGTTCTATGTTTAAATCATTAGAATCATTTAATATGATATCATCTGAATGTAATTCTAATCCATCTAACTTTCCTTCTAATTTGAAAGTAGGATTTTTACCACCTTCAATATGGATATCAACTGAAAACATTCCTTCACCAACCTTTTGATTACTTATCTTGAAATATTCACATATTCCTTTTTTATCAGTCTTAATATCTAGTTTCATATTACTCTCCTAATAAGTCTTCAGTTTTTGGACTTTCTGATTTTATTTCATCAATAACTTTTTGTGCTTCTTCTAGTGTTTCACCAGGTTTTAAGAATTGTCTTAATTCTGCCTTTTTGATTACTCCTCTAGACTCTCCTTGCATTAATTGACTAAATTCTTGTTGACTATCCTCTAGCAAAGAATAAGACCAATCAGTTGATAATTCATATTCTCCTTGAGGTGTTAAATTATAATAGTTTGCTAATACATTACAAGCATATAAGAAATCATCTAGTCCATCTTCTAATCCATCTTGAACATCATCAACTATATCAAATGTTTCCTTTAACATTTTCTTAATTTCTGTAGCTGTTGCATTGGAAGTTTGAGCATCTGTAAGTATTCCTTTTGAAGTTCCAACTTGCTTTTCTAGTAATGCAAAATCATTAGTTAATTTATTGTATAATGATGTATCTCTAAAAGCAGGATCAAATACTTCCCAAAAATTATCATCACCAGCATTAATTTTCTTGTATAAACCATTAACTGGCAAAGCATCATCACCTTTAAACATTGTGATATCTGCTCCAACAAAAGCCTCTTTTAACCCATATTCTCTATCTATTTGTTCCAAATCTTTCATTATTTTTGCTATTTGCTTATCACAACCATACGTGATAGGTACACCATACTTATCCATTTCTTTTCTATTATCTATTGGACTCTTGATATACATAAATGGCATTCTATCAACATTAGTAATAGACATATCTTCTATATTTTGCCATTCTGGAATGATAGTCATTTCAATTGGATCATCATCTAATGTAGCTCTGTATCTGATATATAGGTTTCCATTTTCTAAAGTATAATCAGCCCATCTATAATAATGATTTCTATTTCTTACAACATGTTCTGCTAAAATTGTGCAGTCTACTATATCATCACCAATCATTTTATTGATAGACAATCTATTTTGAGAAATAATATTAAAATATAGCTTAATATTGTTAACATAAGGCACTACAAGTACGCCACCAGTTCCTAGCTCCCTAGCTATAATTTTTTTTAATTTCTTCTTAAGCTTTTTTATTATTTTTCTTAATAAATCAGCTCTTTGATTATCTCCAACTATGTCTATATTGCTGTCACTAACCGTATAATTAGCTAACTTATTTGCAAATATAACAGTAAAGTTGATATTTCTATCTTCTTCATACATTGCTGTAAAACTATCGTTTGCTTGCATTAACATATCATCTGGTAATTGTTTCTTTCCAAATAAAGCAAGTATTCTATTCCATAAATTAGTTAACCTATCATCATTCTCCTTTTCTTCTCCATATTGGATTTAGTGCATATCTAACGCTATCAATACAGTGATTATCTGCATCAACATATCCTGTAATGTAATTACCATCTTTATCCTGTGGATGTTCATATGTAGTAAACTCTTCTGCTGATTTAGGGCACCTCTTAGGGTCTATAACTATTTTGGCTAAACTTGATAACCATTTCATTGAATATTCCACACTATCAGGTCCTTTCTTTGCACCTCTCATAAGAGACCCATAACTTTGAAAGTCTCCTATTGATTTAGGTTCAGCACTATCAGCAGTAATTAAATCATCATTTTTTACACTTTTTTCTTGTTGTAAATGACTCCAAACTTTAGCATTGCCCATTTTATTTACTACAAATTCATCAAAAATATATAATGTTAATTTGTTTGGTTGATAACACATTTTAGTCCATGCTAATGGGTCAGGATACCATCCAAAGTCCATACCTTGATACAAGTAATCAAAGTTGTCTATTTCCTCATCAGTTATCTCCCTTAATTCAACATTTTCAAATACATTTCCACCATCGCCAGTCTCTTCCCCTAAATACTCATTAGCATAAGCAGTAGGATTGTTCTGCTTTAGTAGTTCTGCATCATCAAAGAAAGGTTGTCCTAACCAATCAACAGGCACATCTAAATATGTACTTCTATGTACTAATCTTTTAGGATTTGGTAATCTCTTTTCTATATTAACAAAATGTCGTTTAGACTTAGGAGTATTATATACTCTAAATGTTAAATACTCATTACCACCACGTTTAACAGATTGGTCTATCTTACGAACCTCATTCATACCAGCCATTTGGTCAAACTCTTCATATATTATTAATGCGATATACATTCCCTTTGGTGGTTTTATCGATTTAATCTTTCCAGGGTCATCCGCACCTCTAAAATAAATCATTTGTCCTGTTTTCTTGTTTTTCATTTCTAAGGGGCTTTTAGTTTTAGACCAATTTTCATTTATAAATGGATAAGTTTCTGATAACTTATCCATTCCCCACTCTAATTGACTATAAACGGAGTCTTTTAATGTATTAGCAACTTTACGGATACAGATAGCACACCAGTTAGGATTGTTTTCTAACTCTTCTGGAACTACTTCGCTCCAAAATGAAGACTTAATGGAACCACGCCCACCTTCAATCCAGTAATCATCATGCTTTCTCTCTTTTATATCTCTATATAAATCTACAAATGCTTTTCCTATATCTTTAGCGGGAAAAAACACCTGTGGTTTGTTCTTATCTAGATTTAACTTTTGCATTTCGGCAAACTTTAATTCCTTATCTATCATTACTCCATATGCACTAGCTAAATCTCTAACGCTGGTAAACTGATCAACCTTTTCTGCTTTATCATCTATAGCATCAACTAACTTTGAAATAGCATTAAGTCTTTTCTCATTAGTATTAGCTATCATCTCAAGCATTGACTTAGTATTTTCTTGTTTTTTTTGTTCGATTTTTTGCTTTAGCTCTTTATTGTTATCATCCTTACAGAGTTTTCTAACAGTATATTCAGAAACATTATTCATTCTAGCAGTCTCTGAATAATTGCTATTTTCAACATAATCTGCAATAATCTTTTTCTTTTGCTTGTCGGTTAATTTAGTCCTAGTAGTTTTTTTTATTTTAGACACATCAACCAACTCACTAACTGTCTTTTATTACTAAAATGATATTGTTCGTTTAATGAATGTTCAACATCCTTTGGTTTTAGATTAACCGTAAAGTTCTTAAATATTTTCCCATCTCTGGGTTTATATACTTCAATAAGTGATATATCATATATTTCAGACAATTTTATTAACAACATATTTATGTATTTATTTAAATTCCTAAATATATCACCTTCATTTCTTTTGGTTGCAGGGAAAGGATTTGAACCTCTGACCTTCAGCTTAGGAGACTGACGAGCTACCGAACTGCTCTACCCTGCGATGTAGTTTATTTAAAGTATTTATCAATAATACTATTAATAAAATCATTCCTATTAGCAACAATCTGACATACTTGTTCAAAGTGAAATTTATCATCATCATTCTGAACATGTGCATATTCCCATAACCATACATGACAAAGTTCATGTTTTAGTGTGTTTCTTTTACTTTTGCATACATCTAATAAATGTATTTCTTGTGTTTCATAGTTTGTTTCAACTAGAGAATTACTGAGTTCCATTTTTTCTTTAGGTAGTTCCTTTATAATCCATTGATTTCCGTTTACACTAAATTTCATTTATTGCTGCTCCTTTTTAGTACTATTATTAGCACTACCATTTCTATCATTATCCCTATCTCGTTTAATCCTATTTTCATATTCCTCACACTTTCTTCCGAGTTTACAACTTCTACAGTTATGTCTCATAAAATAGTCATAACTACAAAATATCTCTTTTTTAGTTTCCATAAACACCACCAAAAAAAGAGCTTATTTCAGCTCTTTAATTTCTCACAATATTATTATCTCACAAAAAACAGCTCATATTGGCTCATTATAATATTTCTATATTTTCATAAACAATATATGATATATCTTTATCTTTTAAGTCCCACAATATTGGGAATTTTTCTAAATCTCTTTTAGGTACACCGTTATCAAAAGTTCTATATTCTCTAGCAAAAGTAAACTTGCTATCATTCATCATTTTAATTTTTAATTTATTTTCTATATATTCACTTACATCTTTTGATAAATCAGTAGGTTCATATTTGTAATCTTTTGGAATAAATGATTTTGCTATCCCTATTATATGATCGCTGGATTGTTCAACTTGCTCTTTCGTATAATTGTTTTTATTTCTTTTTTCATCTATCATAAATTTTCTGGCACTTCCTTGATATTCCAAATAACTTATTTGTTTTCCCGTTACATTTATATAACTTAAAATATCAAACAATCTTATAATATGATGATATTGTTTAGGATCAAATCCCCACTTTTGAAATTCAAACTCTTTACTAGGATATTCATGTGTTAGTGCTTTTCTTTTTTCATACATAGCACCCAGCATACTCTTTAAGCTTGGTCTTATTTGTCTAAATAATTCCTTGATATATTTATCTCCAATCGAATATGTTGTATCTATCGCTTCAATGTAACTGAAATTTCCCTTTCTAATAACATTATAAAAAGTAATTATATCTTTAACATCTATTGCTCCAGTTTCTAATTCTATAGTTGTACTCGTTACTTTTCTAAAAATAATATCATGTAAACTTGGTAGTATAATTGCCTTGCAATCAATATCACTTTGCTCATCATCTACATTATAATTTTGGCTTCCATATAATCCTATATAAATAACATTGAACCCCTTTTCTTCCAATATCTTTTTGTATTCTCTTAATCGTATATATATCTGCTCACGACGCATTTAAATATCCCTCCTATTCTTATATTTACTATACAATCTTTTACATTGTGATATAGAATAATGAACATTAGATGCTATTTGATACCAGGTATAATTATTTACATCTATTTCTTTGTAGTAAACTATTAATTGTTCTACTTTGTCGTATTTTTTTAATATCTTTAATTCATTGTCTATCCAATCTAAGTTATTTTTTATTTCCTCCTGAGTTTGCTTTATTCTTTTGTCTAAATCTTGCCATCTAGGTAAATCTTGTTTTAATATGTATATTTCAAGTATATTAGAATGTTTCCCTCCATCTACCATAACTTTTGTATAATCCGTAGATTTTGGATCTACTATAGTTTCCAATAACTCTTTATCTCTTAATAACTTATTCAATTTATTTTCTAATCTTTCTACTTCATAATTTACTTCCTTTAATGTCATTTTTTCCCTTTCCCAACCGAACCTTAATTTATTATTCACCAACATTTTTATTTTCAGTTAAATACTATATCAGTATTATTTTTTTCAATGTTACAATTATCACTTTAGTAACGTTAAGATATTTGCTTTCGTTATATGGCCCTTTAACTCAGCTATTTTTTCTCTATATTCCTTAATAATATCTTTTCGTATGTTTTTTTCTATATTATTTATGTATTTTTCCATTTTTTTGTTTTCTAATTTTAAATCAGCAATTTCATATTTATCTTGTTTTATTGTATTTTGAAAACTTTTTATTTGAGATTCTAATTGTTTGTTTCTTTCATTTACATTAGTAACTCTTTCTTTATAGTTGTCTAATGTTACTAGAGATAAATTATACTTGACTTCATATTCTTTTGCTTTTTTCAATTCATCTTGTAAATGGTAAACTTCATTTTGTAGTTTTTTGCTATTGTCAAATTCATCAACTAAATATTGTTTTATATCAGCAACAGATACCTTTTTTTTATATTTTGGCACTATATTAAATTTCATTTAATCCTCCTTATGTAACTCTTCATAATCACGGTTCAAGCACAAATTTTCTGTATATTCCCAATTACTTTCCCTTTTATTTTCATCATATTCATAAATATATAAATGTGGTGTGCAACCATAATCAGCAATTTTATTGTTTTTTTCAAATAATTTTATAACTACCTTTAATTCTTCTTCGGTTAGTTCCATATTAAACCAGTTGCTATCATCACAACCAATATTTGCTATTTTGTATTTTTTCATATTTTAATCATTCTCCTTTAAATTGTTAATTTCATCTATTAGTTCATTTGTTTTATTCATTAAATATTCACAGTATGCATCAGTTTTATCTTTACTAATCCAAGTGTCTGTATAATCACAATAAAATTCATCTCCATTAGATTTTATTTTTTCTATCTTCTTTGGCTCTTCGATTATTTCTACTTCATCATTTAAATCAGTAAAAAGGTCTATACAATCTGTAAGATATTTATAAGTTTTTACATCTGCATCATAATAATCTTTCTCTGGTGTTCTATAATCATTTTCATCAACATCATATATCATAATGCATGAACTATATTTTATTTTCTTTGGTTGTTTACCATCTTTTACTAATCCTAATAATTCATACATTGTTATTTTCATTCTTAACATCTCCTATTATTTCTTCATATTTTTGTAAAATCTGTCTAAAAATATTCTGTCTTAAACCCCATCTCTATATACTTCTTTGCTTTCATCTTCTAAATATTTTATAAACTCTTTTTGTTGATTTTTATATTTTATATTTTCGTCTGTTCTCATATCTAAAATACATACTTCTTCTTGGTATTGTTCAAGTTGTTTCTTTAATTCTTGATTTTCCTTTATTAATAAATCAATACATCTAGCATTTTCTCCATAACAATTGCCTAAAAAATTAATTTCTCCATTTTCTATTTTTGCAACAGTCATACCAATTCCATCTTCACCGTTTGTGTCTACACCTATCGTGTATTTATCAATGCTGTAAGTATATTCTTTATCATTCATTTACTCATCACTCTCTACTTTCTCTCGATATATTACTATCGACTTTATTGTTACAATTCCATCTATATATCCGTCTTTTTTCTTTAACTCTTTTCTAAATCGTTTCAAATTTTCTTCATACTTAGCACCACAATAACCATCTATAGTAGTAACTTTTGTTTCATAATTATTTTTATCTTTAATCTTTAGCATAACTATCACCCTTGTAATCTTCCATTGACATACTCATAAGGTTTATAATCTTTAGCCCAATTCTTACAAAAATAATTAATTCCTTTATTTGCTATCATATTTAAATAAAATTCAATTAATTCTTGCGTTTCCTCATGAAATATTCTTTCATTTTTACATTTATTATAGTATTCTAATGGTTCAACATATGGTTGGTTATAATTAGGTCTTTGTTTTGAATAAACTATTCCAGCACCTAACCAATCACATATCATTTCTATTACATATTCAATAGGGATTTTACAAGGCGTATTCTTATATGTCCCAACGTTATCTATCCAATATTCCCAATGATGAGGGTTATGTCCTTTATGATGTTGCCATGCTAAAGAGTAACCTTTTTCTCTTTTTTCAGCATCTATTGGACTACTTGTGCCTTGAAAATATCTAGCACTGCTAAAAAATTCGGTTAAACTATATTTGCTTAAATCATGTAATAAACCTCTTTTGTATAATCCACATTTAAAACAAAATTTCATAACATAATATTTATGTCTTGTTATAGTTACAAAATGTTTTATATATTTATTCATTATTATCACTTCCTTGTAATTCTTGCATTTTATCTATTGTTTCCCTATATGCATCATATACCCCTGTTAACCATTTATCTTTATTAGGATTTATTCTATCGCCTAATTCTTTTACTAACCATTCTTTTAACTTATTCCAATTATCTTTTAGTTGTTTGTTCTCTTGCTGTAATTGTTCATAAGATTTATCTACTACTTTTGGGAAACTTCTTTGTATTTTACATAGAATACTATTGTATTCACATATTCTTAAACATTTAGAAACATAATCACAATACTTACATTTCTCGTTCATTCTGACACCTCTTTTAATAAATCTTCAACAATTTCTAAATAAGATAATAAACAACTTTTTGATAACATATTGTCATCTCGATTATTATTTAATATATTTCTTGTTTCTTTTGTTTCATTGAGTATTCTATCAATAACTTCTTTTTGCTTTTTACTTTCTTCTTTCCAATTAATCATTTCATTAAATAATTCTTTAAATACATCTTTAGGTATTAAATAATGGTCTGAGCCTTGTATATAATACTTGTTATAATCTTCTATTTTCATATTCTATTTAAATCCCATTCCCTCATATTCCCAAAATACAGGGTTACCTTTTACTTTTCCACATTTAGTACATATTTCAGTATGATATTCTCCACTTACCAAACCTCTAATGTTATATCCTTGATATGTATGTTTGCAAAATATTCTTTTATAAAATGGCTTTCTCCAACCTATTAATTTTGTAATTGATTTTTTAGTCATTCTGACACCTCTTCCACGCTTAATATTTTAAGTACATAATATATTTTATTAGGTTCTGCTCCCCATTCTTCTTTTCCATAACCTTTACTAATTTCAACTTCACATTTTATAGTTGGACTATCTTTTCTATAACCATTTCTAAATAAAACGTATTTTGGACTTTCACAATACATAGAATATTGTTTATTTGGTATAATTTCTTTTGTTCTTAAATGATAAAATCTACTATCATAATAATCATTATATTCTCTATATTCTTCTTTCTTTTCTCCCGAAAGAATCATATCAAACCATTGTTTCTTAATTGGTAATGTTAGCATATTTATACCTCTTTATCTTCTAATATTTGTAAATAAATTTCTAACAGGTCTAATATTTCTTGGCTCTCTCCATGCTCATTAATTGTCATAAAACCATCTATATCACCTTTAATAGCAGATTTTACTTTATCAATCACTTCTTTTTGTTTTTGGACTTTTTGTTCTAAATTTTCAATATAATTATAAGCATTATTTAAAACAGCATAATCACTAGAACTTTCGCATACTATATCATTTAATTTTTCTTTATCCATATTCTTATTTCTCCTATTTATTTTCAATATACTTCTTTAATTCTGGATCATTTTCAGCCAAGGCTCTTAGACAATTTTGATAATTACTATAGTTAGTTTTGTTAGATTCATTTTTCCTGATATATAGTACTGTTATTACTATTGCGTATACAATTAAAATTTTCATATTTTCACCTTTAGATTAAATTTCAATTTCAACTCCGAATGTATAATACTTATCATTCTCCTTTTCTTCTCCATATTGGATTTAGTGCATATCTAACGCTATCAATACAGTGATTATCTGCATCAACATATCCTGTAATGTAATTACCATCTTTATCCTGTGGATGTTCATATGTAGTAAACTCTTCTGCTGATTTAGGGCACCTCTTAGGGTCTATAACTATTTTGGCTAAACTTGATAACCATTTCATTGAATATTCCACACTATCAGGTCCTTTCTTTGCACCTCTCATAAGAGACCCATAACTTTGAAAGTCTCCTATTGATTTAGGTTCAGCACTATCAGCAGTAATTAAATCATCATATTTCGTTAAATATATTGTTGTTCCTTTAAATTCTTTAACCTTTCTTTCTTCATTTCTATTAAACATTTTTATTCCTCCTATATTTCTTTATTAAAACTGTTTTTAAATTCCTCTTTACCTTGTCTCCAAACAACTCTACAAAATTCATGTGCTTTTGATGATAATCTATATTTCTGATATGCATAGTCTTTAAATGCTGTTCTTGTAACCCCTAAGTCAGTACAATATTTATTAGCATTTAGTTGAATTTCTGCCCATCTATTAGCAAGTTGCATAAATACCATAGCCAATTGATATGCGCTTTCTATATCTTCTGGAATAAGACTATAAAAGTCTTCCATAGCCCCCTGATATTGCTCAATATCTTGCTTTAATTGTTCTAACATTAAATTATCTCCAACTCTTCATTTTCTAATTTGATGAAATTTTCATATGATAGAATACAATTATTTAAACCACGGCTATCTCTACTTTTTATTAATCCCTTTGGTTCTATTAAAAACACATATTTACCTGTTCTTGCCCAAAAGCTCATTATTGGTTTTAATTTTGTTTTTCCTCGCACATATCCTAACAAATTAATGTGTCCTATAGTTTTTTTGCAAACTTTATGTGGTATGTTTTTTCTTCTCAATATTTCACATGCATGTTCACACATTTCTGTTGATTGTTTCTCGTTTTCAGATAACTTTCTTTCCATTATTTTTCTCCTTATGTCGATGCATAAATTTATAAACCGAATTTAATCCCATATTTTCTAATAACCATTCTGTTGCTTGTTCTTGACTTAAATGTGTATTTTTGACTCTGTTTTCATAATAATCGTTGTATGCTCTATTGTGTAACTCATCATCGTTTACATAATTAGCTTCTACAAAGTAATAATCATAATTAATGGCTTTTATACCCTCTAAAGTTCTTGTATCGGTTGCATAAAAAACCTTGTATTGAGCAACTTCTATTTTGTAACCACATTGTGGCACATCATGATAAAGCTTTACTGGTTTAACCTTTAAATTATTATTATAAACAGCTTGCTTATTTAGAATATAAACATCAATATTTCTTTTATCTACACCACAATCAATTAATTCTTGTACTAGCCATTTACAACACCCAAATCTTAAAGTTGGTCTATCTTTTGCTAATCTTCGGATTGTGGTTTTATTAAAGTGGTCTGAATGAACGTGTGTCAAGAGAACCAGTCTCAATTTTTCAACATGTGGAGTTAGTAGCTTATAACTAACTCCCATGTCGATTGCTATAATGTCATTTATTAGTGTGCAATTTCCATCTGAACCACTATTTAATATCTTATAGTTCATTTATATCAACTTGCTTTATGTTGGAATCATCTTTTATTTCAGCTTCTGGAATGTTTTGATCACCTTGTAATATTACCTTGTCTTCATCTCTTATTTCTGGTAAATCAACATTCATTTCATCAGCTTCATACATTCCTCCAAGATCTTCTACAAAAGCTTCTCTTAAGGCTCTTACTTTTGCTACTTTTTCAATCATTGTAGCTGGTTGTTTAGTCCAGTTAGAGTTTGGTTCTCCATCAGATTTTCTTTGAATTGCTTCTTCTAATGAAACACTAGCCTCAATCGAATTTTCCCAGTCTTTTCTAAAAACTTCAGCCCAACCGCCAACTAATGTTTCTGTTGGAAGTTTAAATGTACCTGTTCTCTTCTTCTCTTCACCATTTTCATTAGTTACAATAATTCCAGATTTCATACCATTATATTTAGGATTTAATACTGCTCTTTTTAAAATTGCATCTTTTCCTACAACTATTGTTGCAGGTGTCTTATTTGAATATTTAATGCAGTATGCCTCTCTCAAAAATGGATTTAAGCCCCTTACCTTACATAATTCGGTAAACATTTTAAATTCTGGAATTGTAATTTGTGCACCAGTACCTACAATGTAATCTTGTACTATCTGTGGTGTTAATTTAATTTGTTGTCCATCAACTTCATATGTTACTGCTAAGTTTTTTTGTAATTGTTCTTTATTATTCATAGTGATCCTCTACTTTCCTTAATTGTCTATATTTTCCTTCGATACTTTTTAAAGTATTAGCAACAATTTTTGCCGATTCTTTTGGTCCAATAAATTCAAACGCTAATAATACTATTTCATCTTGCCTTTGTACTTTAGGAGCAGATAAGCTATCTATTTTCTTTAACATCTCTTCATCGTTTATTACCTGTTCTTTTGCTGACTCTTTTTTTTGCTTCATCTCTTCTAGTTGTTTATATCTGTCCATGACTAAGGCTATTGATTCAGCTGACTTAAGATTCTTTTTATACTCAATTAAAATTTCTTCTTTATGCTCTAAAGTGTTAATCAAATCTACATCTTTAGCGCATCTATCAACAAATTCATTTATTTGATCTTGAACTTTCTTAGTTAAATTACCTGTAGATGTTAATAAGCCTTTTGTTACCGATATGTTCATCTGACTGAAATTAACAAAATCAATATTCTTACTTTGAGCATATTCATTGAAATATGATTCAATTTTTTCTCTTACTTTTTCTAATTGTTCATCATCAAATGCTTTTACTTGTACGTTGATCAGATTATAAGTTTCTTTTAGTAGTTTCTCAGTTTCTTTTGCTGTGTCTTCAAATAATTTTATTGGTTCGTTATATTTAGCAACAATTTGTTTTCTAAAATCTTCTACTTGCTTTTTAAATTTGTTTATATCGGCCTTTTCCTTTTCTGCATCATTTTTTGTTACAGCAGTAAAAACTACGCCTGTATAATATTCTTTCACTTTAATTGCATATTCTTTTACCTTTTTGATGTTATCTTCTATTTTTGATGTTCCTATTATTTCAGCATTAATTTCTTCCTTAAATTCTGGCTTTATTAGTGTTTTTTCTTCTAATACTTCTGCATCTTGGATATCTTTCATTTATTCATTTCCTCCAATTTTAACAAACTCACCATTGTGGAGCGCGTAGTATGTATTTTCTAACAATTTTTTCCCGATTTCATAGCTAAAATTTCTACATCTCATTTCTTTATTAGTTGCTTTATAACCCTTCATTATATATTTCCCTTCTTATATTTCATTTTGATTTTTTCTATATCCTGACGATATTTTTCTATCAATTCTTTTTGATAAATATTGTTATCTTCCTGTAGTGCTATAATCTTATTTTGTAATTTTATTAATTTATCCTTTATTTTTATTGCATCTTCTAATGATGCCTCATACTTTAACTCAAGCGTATTTTTTCGCTTAATGGTATTCTTTTTTTTAAACATTTTTCGATTCCTCCTCAAAATCATTTATTAATTCTTTTAACATTTCGATTTGGTTTGATGCTGTAGTTTCTTCAGAAAATATTGACTTTATATCATCAAGTAAACCGTTATATCCCGTTATCTTTGTTTCTAATTTTTCATAATCAGAATATGGCACTTTAGCCCTATTTTCTAAATCTTCACAATAATCATCATATCCTGGGTAATAACTACTCAAATCTCTCGTATCCATTGCTCAAATCCTTTCTATTAATTGTTTTAAAAGTCTATTCCGAATACTGATACATCTAAATTTTTTGTTATAACAACATCATTGTTATTAATTTTTATTCCAGATATTCTGCTACGAATTATATGTATGTCGTTTAAAATAAGATTTTTATATTCGTTTGTTTTTTCGACATCATTTGTTACATATTCTTCATAATTATCTAATATTCGTACTAACTTATTTAGTTCATTTGATTTTAAATTTATTGATTTCATATCATCTCTTTTAACAAGTTATTTATTTCTTGCTTTTCTTGATCCTCCATTTCTAAACTTTCATTTTTCTCAAAAAACCATTTTGGTAAATTTTCATCTGGTAAATATTTCACTATTTCATCTATTCTTGGAAAAAACTGTTGATATTTCAAAACCATTTTGGTGGCATTAATAAAATCTTTTTCGCGATAATCCTTTAAAATTGAATAATAAACTTTAAAATCGATATCATCGTGTTGTGTGTCCTTATAGTTCCGTTTTAATATTTGCCAATATGTATTAAATGTACTTAATCGAAGCTTAACTCCACACTCCACTTCCTTATCCATATTCCTCTTCCTATTTCCTTATTCCTTATCCTAGATGACCCTGGCTTTTTTATTGGCTCACAGCCAAATTAGAGCCAGCCTAATGATTGGTATTATTTTGGCTACCATTTTTATATTGTTTAAAGCTGTTATCTAAAATTGGTTTTATTAATAGCCAAACAGTAGCCAACGTACCCTTAAAATTAGGCTCATAATTATCCTCAAAAGAGTACTTTATAATTGCCTCATACATCCTAGGTTTATCTTTATTTGTAAGGGTTTCAACAGCCTCATAGAAACTTCGCATAAAGTAAAATTTATTTCTATCTTTTTTTGTTTTCATATTCTATTCAAGTCTTTCCTTTTTCCAATTTAAGATGTAAGTCATTTTTAGCATTTGATTTGCCCTGTGCTTAAAATTATTAATCGTTTCTTTAATTTCTTCTTCACTTTTGCAAATATAAAATCCACCATTTTTACCAGAAACTGAACCAATTATTTGTGAAAATTGTTCGCTTTCTCTTATATTTTGAATAATTTTTCGCAAACTTTTATCACTATTTACGTGAAATTTTACTCTTAAATCTTTATTTTTTATCAAGTTTTCTCTCCCTAAATGATTGTTTAATAGATAACTATATATCTGTTCTTCTAACATATGAACACCTCTGAATTTGACTTATTAGCAATATCATGATATAATGTACCCGTTAATTTAATTAACAAGGGCTTAATTTGCGTGGTGGCTATTAAGTCTTTTTTTTGTCCTTTTTTCATTTTTTCTCCTTTCTATAATGTAATAATTGCTGAAATGTTGAATATCAAAGCTACTACAGTTAATACAGCAAATAGTATATATTTGTTTATTAGTTCTTTTTCTTCTTCATCAAAGAAGTAATCAATTATGTTTTTCATTTTTTCTCCTTATTAAAATCCAAACTTCTTTCTAACCAATTTAGTTAAAGCTAATAATGTTTTACTTTCTGGCCGAAACATATTCTTTTGTTCCATTTCTTCTCTTATTTCTTTTATGTATTTTATTGCTGTCGCATATGTTATTCCAGGAATGAGTTTTTGCAAATCATAAGCTGATATATAAAATTGATTTAGTATTTCTTCATTTGTCTTGTCAGGGACATTTTTTTTCATACTTAACTTCCTTTCCCTCTAACATCTAATGAGTATCAAAATTGCTATTTTTTAAATTCCTATTTATAATCGTTTTAGAAAGTGAGGTGATATAAATAGGAAAATTTTACTTAAGATATTGGAAATGCTCTTTGTCCCAACAATTAGCATCAATGTAAACATTAATAACATTTATAAATCTAATATTGATAAGAAGTAGAAATACTTCTTTTTTTGATACTCACTAGATGTTAGAGTATTTTTTACTTTTTAGGTATTATTTATTCTGCATTTTTGCAGATATGATTTTAAAAAAATTTTCTAAATTAACATTGTATACAGACAATATTTTCTCTATCATATCTAATTGCATAGATGTAGAATTATTTTCATATCTAACTATTGTCATTACATCGACGTTTGCTTTGTTTGCTACATCTTTTTGTTTATAATTATGTTCTGCTCTCAAGCTTCTTAACTCGGCAGATACATAATCTTTAAAATTATCTTTCATTTTCTACCTCCTTACAATAACCATGCTATCATGCTTTTTTGCAGAAGTCAATATCAAAAATGCAAAAAAGCAGAAAAATTATTGTTTATTTAATGATTATATGCTATTATTAATATGGAAGGAGAAAGAAACATGAGTATATTTAGTAAAAATTTAAAGTATCTAAGAGAACAAAAAAAGCTTTCTCAAAATAAGCTCGCTGAATTATCCGATGTAAATCAAACCACTATAGCTAGATGGGAAAGTGAGGAAATTTCTCCGTCGTTAGACAATATATATGATTTATCATTAGCATTAAATGTATCTGTGGCAGATTTAACCGGGAAAGATTTAACAAACACGCATAATATAAATGAAATAAGAAGAGAACAACTTAATGATTTAAGTGCTCTTGATAACGTTTTGTATTCAAAAAAAGATAAAATAGACTCAGTTAAAAACTTACCTATAGAGAAGCAGAAAATAATTGCTAATGCAGTTGAATCGGTTTTAAATATGATTGATGATGAAAACTCTGATCAGTAAAATATAAAAATATCTAGCAGTATCGGATATTTTAAATTTTAGGAGGAAAAATGAACGATACAAGCTAGTCTTCTTTATTCAATAAATAAAAAAGAATAAGGAGGAAGAATATATGAAAAAATTCTATTTAAACATAGAATCTGATATTGATAAATTAATTTTCACTTATAAAAACAAGGTGATTGTAATTGTGAATATAAATGTAAAAAAAGAGAAATGCCCCGCTAAGAACAAATCTCATTAGTATTATATCACAAATTACCATTTTTTTCCAATTATTGGTATTCGACAAAAATCGACAAATATTGAAAGAGGGCGCGTTATGAATATTAAGAACTTAATAAATGATGATGTTACACAAGATGATTTCCTTCATTATAATAATGCTACTCTATTATTTAAAAAGTTACCTAATGAAATAAACGGTTTAATAGTACGTAAAAACGATATTAATATAATTATAATAAATGACAATCTAGGAGAAGAAGCAAGAAAAAAAGCTTTTCTACATGAATTAAGTCATTTAGAATTAAATCACACTTATAAATATAATGTTATAGATAATAATGTAGATAAATATGAACATGAGGTTGATTTATATCTCAATAAATTTAATTTTGATTGAAATATGCTAGTACAGGTATTTTGATATATAAAAGATATATGAAAGGAGCTGTTATTATGTATTGTAAAAAATGTGGAAATGAAATAAAAAATAATCAAAAATTTTGTTCTCATTGTGGTGCACAAATATTAGAATTAGAGCAAATTTATTTAAATCAAAACTTGAATAACAAATTATTCAAATTTAAGTCAATGGAGCAAGGGAAAGTAGAAATAACATTAAATGATAATCGACTAACAATTTCTAGACCTGGAATTATCGCAAAGTTTAGTCATGGATTTACCGGAGAAAAAACAATTCTAATAAACCAAATTACATCAGTTCAACTAAAAAAAGTTGGTTTTTCAAGAGGTTATATTCAATTCCTTGTATCAGGACATGAGGAAAGAAAAAGCGGAGTTGTTAAGGGTGATAAAGATGAAAATATAGTATATTTTGATAATTATGGCAAAAAACAAAATGCTATAATGAATGAAAACGCTGAATATATAAAAAACTATATTGAAGAATATAATTCCAGAAAAAATAATAATCAATCTACAACTTTTATACAACAAGATGATAAATATGATAAATTATCAAAACTAAAAAAATTATTAGATGAAAACATTATAAATCAAGAGGAATTTGAAAAAGAGAAACAAAAAATATTAAATAATTAAAAAAAGACCTCGTGCGCCAACACGAAGTCATAGTATAGAAAAAATAAAATAGTCCCTGACAAGACATTCTTTTTTCTATGCCCTAATTTTACACTAATTAGAAAAAAAAGTAAAGATTGGAGTTGATAAAATGGCAGTATATAATGAAAAAAATAAATCAAAATGGACTAAAGATAACAGGCATTGGTATTTTACTTGCTATTATACAAATATTCAAGGAAATAAAAAACAATATAAGTCAAAAATGTTTTTTTCAAAGAAAGAAGCTGAGAAAGAAGAGTTATTGTTTATAACAAAAAGAGATAATCCTGCTCTAGTAAAGTTTGATGTGGTTTCTTTAGACTATTTTAAATATATGTATAGTTCTAGAAAAGAATCAACAATATATTCGTATGAATATGCCTTTAAAAAGAATATAGAGCCTTATTTTAGTGGCTTTTATATAAATAATATAAATATTCAGATAATCAATTATTGGAAAGAAGAAACCCGAAAAAAGGGATATAAATTGGCATATTTGAATAAACTTTATGTAATACTTAAAGAAATATTCGATTATGCCATTAGAAATTACAATCTAGAATCAAATGTAGTACAGTTAAGTGGTAGGTTTGAACGTGTTAATGATGAAGTAGTACGTGATGAAGATAAACTTAGGTATATAACACATGATGATTTCACCAAATTTATTTCATGTATTGAAGATATTACTTGGAAAACATTTTTTATATTTTTATATTACACTGGTATGAGGAAAGGTGAAATACAGGCTTTAACATGGAATGATATTAATTTTAACAGTAATGAAATAATTGTTAATAAAACACTATCCGTTAAAACCAGAGAATCATATAAAATCACTTCAACTAAAAACTATGTCAATAGAAAAATTAAAATAAGTAAAACACTAAGAGAACAATTACTTTTGTATAAAGATTATTGTGAACAATATTCGGATTTTAAAGAATCGTGGTTTGTATTTGGATGTACTAGATTTATGCCACAAACAACCATAGATAATAAAAAACACCACTATTTTCAATTAAGTGGTGTAAAAGAAATAACAATACATGAATTTAGGCACAGCCATGTGTCATTATTAATTAATGAATATGTAAAGTCTGGCCAAACCGATACAACTAAGTTTTTCTTGATGTTATCTAATAGAATGGGACATAGTATAAAAGTAATGCAAGAAACTTATATGCACTTATTCCCTACTATACAAAACGAGATTGTTGATTTGTTAGACAATCTTTAAAAAAATGTTAAAATAATGAGAAAGGAGAAAAAGTATTACGTAAATGTTACGTGAGCAAAATAAAAACGTTGATAGTTCAACGTTAATTTCATTATGGTGGAGCATAGCGGGATCGAACCGCTGACCTCCACGGTGCAAACGTGGCGCTCTCCCAGCTGAGCTAATGCCCCATAATTACCAGTTCTCTCAACCAGTAATTAGATTATAGCATAGTGTTTTTTCAAAAGTCAACTATTAATTGTGAAATTTTTTAGAAAGTATAGTTTTTTCATTAAAAACTCCCCTATTATTACTAATAATATGTTTATATCCTCTTCTAAAATCATCAAAAGATGGAACGACCTTTACTTTGGTAAAAGCATATGAATATAAATAGCGCTCTAAAAGAAATTTATCAAAGTAATAATTCTTACGTTTATTTTCAACAGTTACCTTATATAATAAAAATAAAATCATAATTAGGTAATTTATACTAAAATGACTAGGTAAAAAGAATGTCAAAATAACTATCATGAAATACGAAATATAAATTGTATAAGTAAAGCTTTTTTTGAATGATAAAAAAAGTGATAAAAATAAATTTACTATTTTACCACCATCCAAGGGATATATTGGTAATAGATTAAAAAATAGAATACTATAGTGAATAGGCTTAAGTAAATGAATGGAATTTTTGTAGGGATAAAATTTTAACAAAAGTATGTAGGTTATTCCTTGTACTAGTGGTCCATTTATTAGGACAAGAAATTCTTTTATTCTAGAGACGTTAAGTTCACTACTGAATTTAGAAATTCCCCCTGTTGGATACATATATATCTTGTCAACTTTAAATTTAAAGATTGCGGCTGTTAAAAAATGACCTAGTTCATGAAAAAAAATTAAAATATATACAAAAATAAAGGGTTCAAAGTATCCTATGAGAATGGAGAGCAAAGCAAAAACATATACTGTGGGATGAATATAAAAATATTTAGATATATTTTTTATAATCTAGAAATTTTCCCTTTTCTTCAAATAATAAATATATTTTTTTATCTTTGGCCTCTCCTATTAAGTCTCCTTTTTTGACATAATCATACATTTTAATATTTTTTTCGGTAATGTTACTATACCAAACATCTATACCATTAATTTGTTCTATGATAACAGTATTACCATATCCTTCTTTGTTACCAATAAAAATTACGATACCACTTTCTAGTGCAGGAACTAAGTAGTTGTCGCTAACGGTTAATTTTACACCATCTTTATAGACACTTTCCTTGCTATATGAAAGCTTTTCTGTAAATACTTGTTTAGTCTCTTCTACTTCACCAATATATTTACCAAAATATTTATTATAGATTTTTTTAAAGTTTGAAAAATGAATACTTTCTTCATATACATGTTCTGAAATTATTTTTTTATTAGTAGCACTGTTTTTGGTAAATATCATTCCGATTAAAAAGACTATGATTGTTAACAGAATACGATTTATAAATGAATGGAGCATTTTGCGGGGCTTTTTGTAATTGTTAACACTAGTTTTGGTACTATCACTTCTTTGTTTTCGATAATCATCTATATTCATTTTTATCTCCTCAAAGAATTATATGTACGGCTTTAAAATATATAACTAAATAGTAATAATAAAAAGATGTTAAGCATTGATCTTAGCATCTTTTGTTTCAGTTTTTTTAGTCTTTGTAGTTTTCTTTAGACATTCTTTGCGTGAAAAGTTTTGACGACCTTTTTTATCTGGTCCTAGAGCTTTAACCATAATTTCATCGCCAACCTTAACGACGTCTCCAGCTTTCTTTACTCTTTCTTCAGCAAGTTGTGATACGTGAACCATTCCCTCGCATCCTGGCCATAATTCAACGAAACAACCAAAGTCTTCAACTTTCACGACCTTAGCTAAATATTCTTTGCCCTCTTCAACTTCACGAGCAATTTCTTCAATCATTTTACGAGTCTTATCTATTACTTTTTGATCAGTGTGATAGATTATGACACGTCCGTCGTCTTCTAAATCTACTTTAACAGCATTTATATTATTAACCTCTGTTACATTAGAAGCTTCACAAATGATCTTAGTAATCATTTCTCCACCACGACCAATGACATCTTTAATTTTAGCTGGGTTGATTTTAAATATCTCTGTTTTTGGTGCATATTTAGATACTTCTTTACGAGGTTCGCTGATTTGTTTTGCAATAACATCTAAGATTTCAAGGCGTGCTTTTTTAGCTTGTTTTAGAGCTTCTTTTAATATTTTTTCAGTTACACCCTTAATTTTAATATCCATTTGTAAAGCACATATTCCGTTTTTTGTACCCGCAACTTTAAAGTCCATATCACCTAAGTGATCTTCCATACCTTGAATATCCGTTAAAATTGTATAATCTTTTCCAGCAGTTATAAGTCCCATGGCAATTCCTGCGACTGGAGCTTTTATTGGTACACCAGCAGCCATTAAGGACATACATCCAGCACAAATACTTGCTTGTGATGATGAACCATTAGATTCAAGTATTTCACTTACTACACGGATAGTATATGGGAATTCATCTTCACTAGGAATTACTTGAGCTAAAGCTTTTTCACCTAATGCTCCATGACCTATTTCTCTTCTTCCAGGGGCACCGTAGCGACCTGTTTCTCCTACAGAAAAACTTGGAAAATTATAGTGTAACATAAAACGTTTTTGATCTTCTATTTCAAGGCCATCTAATATTTGATGTTCTCCTAATGCTCCTAGGGTTGTTACGGATAGAGCCTGCGTTTCTCCTCTTGTAAATAGAGCTGAACCATGAGTTCTAGGTAGTAAATCTATATCAGTTGATAAAGGTCTTATCTCATCCATTTTTCTACCATCGGCTCTGATATGTTCTTTAACGACTATATTTCTAAATAATTCATATTCTAAATCATCTAATATTTTCATTACTTTAGTAGATAATATAGCTTGTTCTTCATCAGATAATTCTATATTTTCTGCTCTATACTTTTCTACTATTTCTTCTTTCAAGCCATCTACGGCTTCATGCATTTTTAGTTTTTCTTTAATTCTTAATGCTTTGTCTAGTCTATTTGTCGCTAATGATCTTACTTCATCTTCTAATTCCTTAGAGATTTCTAAATGCTCATATTCCATTTTTTCTTCGCCGATTTCAGAAATTATTTCATCTTGGAAAGCAACTAATTCTTTTAGGGCTTCATGTCCTTTCATTAGTCCTTCCAACATTATTTTTTCTGATGCTTCATGGGCACTTGATTCAACCATATTGATGGCATCTTTTGTTCCCGCTACAGTTAAATCAATTAAAGAGTTTTCTAGTTGTTCATGAGTTGGGTTAATAACATATTCCTTATCAATATAACCTACTTTTACTCCCGCAACTGGGCCATTAAATGGTATTTTACTAATTGATGTTGCTAGTGACGAAGCAAATAAGGCTGTTAGTTCTGGTGAACAATCTGGTTCAACACTTAGAACAGTGTTAATTATTTGAACTTCATTTTTAAAATCTTCTGGGAATAGTGGTCGCATAGGTCTATCAATCATACGGGCTGCCAAAGTGGCATTTTCAGTTGGACGACCTTCTCTTTTAATAAAGCCACCTGGTATTTTTCCTACAGAATATAATTTTTCTTGATAATTTACTGTTAATGGGAAAAAATCAGATAATAAGTTGACATTTTTGTTTACAACAACTGCAGTTAGGACTACAGTATCACCATAACGAACTAATACACTACCAGTTGCTTGTTTGGCTAGTTGTCCATGTTCTACAATAAGATTTTTTCCAAAAAACTTCTTTTTAAATACTCTCTTCATTACTTCTCCTTTTATGCTTATTATGTTTGAAAAAAAAGAGACACAAAAAGATAGTGTCTACTTTCTTAATCCTAATTTTTGAATTAATTCACGATATCTTGTAATATCAGTCTTAGCTAAGTATTGTAACATACTACGTCTTTGACCAATCTTCTTAAGTAATCCTCTACGTGAATGATAGTCATGTTTATGTACTTTTAAATGCTCAGTTAAATCATTTATTTCTGATGTTAATATTGCTATTTGTACTTCACATGAACCAGTGTCTTTTTCATCTCTTCTGTATTCTTCAATTATTTGTTGTTTCTTTTCTTTTGTTAAAGCCATTGTTTAAACCTTCCTTTCATAAAATTCACCAAAACTGAGTAAGAGGTCGGAATTTCCTCTAACTAAGAATCAGCAGTACATATAATATACTAAAAATATAATTAAATTGCAAGGCTTTTATTATAAATAAAGAGAAAAAGACTCAATTACTCCAAATTAAGTCTTTTTTCTAAGTTTATAGTTGTAATTTTATAATAGACAAAGCAAATTATTATGTTAAGAATTAGTGACGCTAATAGGAAGATTTGTAAGAAAGACATTGGTGGTGTATTTTGTTCTAAATATTTACTCCAATTATTATTAAAATATATAGGAATGATTAAGAATAGCGCTACAAATAATTGAGTGATATAATAAACGGCTATCATATATAGGAATGAGAAAAAGCCCTTATTTTTATTATGCATTTGACCTATTGAAATGGATAAATATATTAGAAGTTGTTGCATTATTATGCCGACGAAGAAAGAGGCAAATATTAATGAGAAGAACACGATATCACAATCTTTTAAAAGATCTAAGGCCCAAATAACATCTGCAGTTTGGACATAGATTCCAAATATACCAATACCAAGACAGATGGCTGATACTAAAGTGCTTGCGGCTATTGCTACTATAGTAGTAATTAGTTTTGATAAAATTAGACTACTCTTTTTAACTGGAAGAGTATTCATGAGATACCCCTCATCCTTTACAATGTTTTTATAAAAACGGATACACCCTATTATCCATGTTGCAAAAGGTAGAGAAAAAGTAGCAACTATATATATAGCAAAGATAAAAGCATATGATATTTGAAACAAGGTTATTTTATCTGATAAATAATATGCTCCTCTAGCTAGTGTAGACATTAATATAGCGACTATATAGATTGGCACCATAATCTTAAAGATGTTTTTCAAATCATATTTTAATAGTTTATTTAACATTTAAATTCCTCCCTAAAAATAGCATCTATAGTTTTATTTTCTTTATTTCTAAGTTCATCTGCATTTTCAAATAAAACAATTTCTCCATTTTTAATAAAAATAACATCATCTAATATTTTTTCGATATCTGAAATTAAATGAGTTGAAATAATGATACTTGATGTCTGTTTAAAATTTTGTAAAATGGTATTTAGAATGTAGTCTCTACCTGCAGGGTCAACTCCGCCTATCGGTTCATCTAATACATAAAGATCTGCTTCTCTACTCATAACAAGAATAAGTTGAACCTTTTCTTTTGTTCCCTTTGACATTGTTTTAAGTTTAGCATCTTTATCAATATTTAAATCATTTAATAATTTCAAAGCCTTATCTTTATTAAAATCTTCATAGAAGTCTTCGAATAAAGATATTATTTCACTGACTTTTGAGTTTGTATTTAAATACGTTCTTTCAGGTAAATAAGAAATTATCTTTTTACTATCTACGCCTGGTTTTTGTCCCTTTATTAATATGCTTCCTTCAGTTGGTGTTAACAAATCGTTAATTAGTTTAATTATAGTGGTTTTTCCACTACCATTTGGTCCTAATAGACCATAAATCTTGCCTGGTTCTATTTGAAGATTAATATTTTTTAATGCTTGAAATGTTCCATAGCTTTTACTTACATTTTTGAATTCTATTAAATTCATATACTCTCCTTTATTTTCCTTGTAAATAAGAAATAATTTCTTCTTTACTCACATTTAATTTTTTCATATTTTTTAAAAAGTCATCAACAGTTGATTGTAAGACTTCCTTTTTCATCTTGTTAATTATTTTCTTATCTTCGGTTACAAATTTACCACTGGTTCTTTTAGTAATAATTAAGGATTTTTCTTCCAGTTCTGTTAGAGCTCTTTGAACTGTATTTGGATTAACACCAGTAATAAGAGCAAATTCTCTAACTGATGGTAATTTACTACCCGGTTCATATGTTCCGATAATTATTTTTTCGGTAAGTTGTTCTAACAATTGTTTATAAATCGGAATATTATCACTAAATATAAACTTTTCTTCCATATTCCATCTCCTTTTTGTATTAATTAACTAATACAGTTATACAATTATAATATGCTTTTGTCAAGAAAAAAAGAACATATTAGATGTTCTTTACAATATACTATTTAAAGATTCTGCGTTTAGGAAGTGTCTTTGCTTTTGATTTAGTCTTATTTTGTTGATATACCTTTATGAAGTCTGAATGTGATAGATTACTACTAGCTAATTCTAATTCTTTTTTATAGGCTTCTAATTTATTTTTCATATTTTTATTTTCCATACATATCACCTCTTGTGGTTATATATTATATAACATTTTCCATATTTTTAAAGTATTTTTTTCATTTTTATAGATGGCAAGGTAGGATTCTTCATAAGTAAAAATAACCTTATCATCTATATTATAAGTATTTTCTAATTTGCACCCATTTAATATTTTATTTTTTGTGATGAGGTCTACTGCTATTTTAGGATAGTCAAATAAATCATTAACTGTTAAGACATGATAATTGCCATTTTTTAGATCGTCTAGAGTGAAACTTTCTTCAATTTTGAATTTTCCTTGACGTGTTCTTTTTAAATTAGTCATGGTTAGTAAAACATTAAGGGATTCGCCTATATCTCTTATTAAACTTCTAATATAGGTACCCTTACTAACTGTACAGCTAAAAGTAAAACCCGTATCATCTTTTTTTAGAAGCTTTATGCTTTTGATAGTGACCTCTTTTTTAGGAAGTGGTACTTCAATATTTTGTCGGGCATATTCATATAATTTTTTGCCATTTACTTTAACAGCTGAATATTTCGGAACTTCCTGGTAATAGGTTTTTTCAAATGACTTAAGAACCTCTTCTAATCTAGCAAGAGAAAAATCACTACACTCTTCAATTATATTTCCGCTAATATCTAGGGTATCTGTTTTTATGCCAGCTTTTACTTCGGCAATATATTCTTTATCAAGGGATGTTAAGCATTCACTTAATTTTGTGTAGGAACCAAGAGTTAAAACTAGGACACCTGTCGCTAGAGGATCAAGGGTACCGGTATGTCCTACCTTTGATATGTCAAGCGTTTTAGAAACTATATCAGCAACATCGCGGGAAGTCATATTTTTATCCTTATTTATTACTAAGACCCCATTTAAATTATAGTTATTGTAATATTCTTCTAATGTTAAATTATTTTCATCTATTATAGCAGCAGTCCTTTTACCAACATAACGAATATGCCATGGTTCATATTTATGAAGAGTTATTTTTTCTTTTTCTCTAGGATATCTTAAAATAAAACCATAATCTTTTAAGTATCGATGAATAAACTCGTAGGTATTAAGATATTTAGGATTCAAATAATCATCACACTTTTGAAAACTCTCTTCAGAATAGATGCTAATATCTAAGGCAAGACCGGTTACATGTTCGCTAGAATTTTTGTTATCTTCTTTTAAATAGCCTTTTTCGATACCTATTTTAATATTTTTTTCTTCTAAAAATTCCTTAAGTTGCAGATAGGCGTTATAAGTCTTTTTTTCAACGAGAATTTTTTCGCCAAAAGTATTTATAGTTTCAACAAGTGTTAAATTTTGTAATTTATTTTTATTTATTTCATGGTTTTCATTTACTAAAATTTTGTAATCCATAGTATCACCTGAAATTATTTTAGCATAATTGCTTTTAAAAACACAAGAAAAGGACTAATATTAGTCCTAACCTTTTGTAAGTTCTTGGAAATAGTAATTGCCATCATCTGTTTTCATAAATTTGTAATGATACATAACCTCATTTTTAGTAGTTCCATTTACAATCTTTACATGTAAAGTAACACTAGTATCATCATTGTCAACTGATGTCAAAGTGGTTGTATAGTTATCACAGGTATCTTCGCCATCAGCAGATTGTAAAATATAGGCATCTGTTGTTTGATCATATAAATAACGGTTGTTTATGCCTGTTGTAAATGTTAATGGTTGGTATTCTCCTTTGCCAAACATTTTTTCTGTTTGCTTTTTTAAATCATCACCATTAATTATATAAGTCAAATCATAACTATCACTATATGTCGTGGTGTTTTTAAATAAATAATCTTCGCCACAATACCATTTTTTATCTTTGTCATTAATATGTAAACTAGTCGGATAATTACTACAGTTCTTTTTCATGAGTTGTTGGTGTTTTAACATTCGATAAGCTAGGTAGTTTTTGTCTTCAGTTTTTAGAGATGATGAAGCAACTACCCTTTGGTCGTTATAGAAAATATCATTTCGACTATTGCAACCGGTCAAATTAATCCAGCTATATAATTCTTGAACTAGATAACCACTTTTATTAAAAACTTGTTTATTTAATTCAGAGTCACTCTTAGGAGTTTTTATCTCAGGATTTAAATATGTTTTATAAACTAGATAAAGTAAACCTGCTAATAAAATGATAATTATAAATAGTGAAATTACGTGATTGTTTTTCTTTTCTTTTTTTGGTTTACTGTCATTTATTGGAGTCTTTTCTATTTTTTGTTCTGGTAATTTTTCTTTTTCCATTTGAGGTTTTTCTGGAGGCATTCCGGGTAAAATTGGCGGTGTTTTGTAGTCGACTAGCGGTTTCTTTTGATCTTCTTTAATCGGATCTTCACTCACGTTAGTCTTTTTTTGTATCACTTTGCCATTTACATTTTGACTTGGAATAATTATTCCTGGTGTCTCATATATACTCTGATTAGATTCCTCGGAGTTGTTTTTTATATCCTTTAAAGTATCTTTGGTATCACTAGTCCCAACGACCTTACCAGAGTCTGTTACTTGTTCAGGAATTATTACTCCTGGTATTTGATAAGGTAGTTCATCTTTTTTGTTATTATTATCATCCATATAAAGCCTCCTATTCTATACTGATTATAGCAATTAACTAAATTACTTTCAAGAAAAAAAGCAGGATATATCCCACTTTACTTATTCTTTAAAAGACTTAATTTTTCTTCTTCCTCTTTTAATTTTTCACGATCTAATTCAACGATATTCTTTGGTGCTTTATTTACATAATTTTCATTGGCTAAGAGTTTTTTTCTTCTTTCAATTGACGCAGTTAACTTTTCAATTTCTTCTAATATCTTATTGTTGTCAACTTCTTCTTGTTCAAAATAATAAGTTATATCAATGTATTTAGATTTATAATTTATGCTTTTTAAAGAAGAAGGTACTTCATTTACAAGATTTTCTTGCTTTATTTTTAATTGTGAAGAATAAACTTTAAGAAGATTTTCTTCTGTTTTTATTTCAACAAGACTATCTTTTGTAACTTTATTGGTAGCTTTTAAGTTTCTAATAGCTACTATATCTTCTAGAACTTTTTCTAAAATTTCTTTTGATTCGTTAAAGATTTCTTCTTTATTAAATACTGGATATGAAGATATCATAATTGATTCTTGTTCTTTTACAGGTAACATTGAGTAAATTTCTTCTGTTACATATGGCATGAATGGATGAAGAAGTTTTAATATTGTGGTTAAAACATCTAGAAGTACTTTCTTGGTTGTATCATTCATGTTAGCCTTAGAAAGTTCAATATACCAATCACAGAAATCTTCCCAAACGAACTTATATAGTTCATTACCTACATTATGGAAATCATACTTATCCATACTTGAGGTAATACTTTTAATGATTAAATTTTTCTTGGTTAAGATCCATTTATCAGAGATAGTTAAATCACTATAATCAAATTCTCTAGATTTTAAATCTTCGATATTCATTAAGACAAATCTTGAAGCATTCCATAATTTATTAATAAAATTCCATGATGATTTGACTTTTTCGATATCATATCTTAGGTCCATACCTGGAGCTGAGTTAGTTGTAAGGAAATATCTAAGAGCATCACAACCATATTCTTCAATTACATCCATTGGATCTACTCCATTGCCTAGAGATTTTGACATTTTTCTACCTTGTTTATCACGAATAAGTCCATGAATAATGCAATCTTTAAATGGACGTTTCCCTGTGAATTCTAAAGCTTGGAAGGTCATACGATTAACCCAGAAAGGGATGATATCATAACCGGTAACCAAAACATTTGTAGGATAGTAACGGTCAAGTAATGTGGTATCATTAGGCCATCCAAGTGATGAAAATGGCCATAGGGCTGATGAAAACCAAGTATCTAAGACATCGCTATCTTGAACCCAACCCTCACCAGGAGATGTTACTTGAACCTTCATTTCTCCATCTTTATACCAAGCAGGTATTTGATGTCCCCACCATAATTGACGAGATATACACCAATCATATGTAATTTCCATCCAATGGTTCATTGTCTTCTCATATCTAGGAGGAACAAAATTTACTTTTGTTTCTTTGTTTTTCTGATTTTCTAAAACTCTATCAGCAAGAGGACGCATCTTAACAAACCATTGTTTTGATAAATATGGTTCAACAACAGCATCACTACGTTCACTGTGACCAACACTATGGGTCATTTCCTCTATTTTTATTAGAAGGTCTTTTTCTTTTAATTCTTCAACTAAATTTTTGCGACACTCTTCGCGAGACATCCCTTGATATTTTCCAGCTAGTTCATTCATAGTAGCATCCTTATTCATGACAACAACCTTAGCTAAATTATGTCTTAGGCCAACTTCAAAGTCATTAGGGTCATGGGCTGGAGTTATTTTAACAACGCCTGTTCCAAATTCGGGATCAGCATGAATATCTCCAATGATAGGTATTTTTTTGTTAACTATTGGTAAAATTACATTTTTCCCGATTAAATTCTTATATCTTTCATCTTTTGGATTAACAGCAACCGCTGTATCACCAAATAGGGTTTCTGGTCTTGTTGTTGCGACTTCAAGATATCTTGAACCATCCTCTAAGAAATATTTTAGATGATAAAAAGCACCTTTATCTTCTTTATATATTACCTCTTCATTAGATAGTGCGGTCATTTGAACTGGATCCCAGTTAATTATTCTTTCACCCTTATAAATAAGACCTTTATTATATAAATCAATGAATACTTTATTAACCGCATCATTTAAACCCTTATCAAGGGTAAAACGTTCATGGTCATAGTCAACACTAATACCCATTTTAGCCCATTGACTATGAATTGTTTTGGCAAATTCATCCTTCCATTCCCAGGCTTTTTCTAGCCAATCTTTTCTATCCATGTCACGTGGATTGATACCTTCTTCACGTAACTTTTTATCGACTTTAGCTTGAGTAGCTATTCCAGCATGATCCATACCTGGTAACCATAGGCAATCGTAACCTTGCATTCTTTTGTAGCGAATAATAATATCTTGAATAGTTACATCCCATGCATGTCCTAAGTGAAGCTTTCCTGTTACATTTGGAGGAGGAATAACAACGCAAAATGGTTTTTTTGATAGGTCTCCTGACTTAAAATAGCCTTTTTCTTTCCAATAATTATATTTATCTTTTTCTACTTCTAAATGATTATATTTTTTATCTAACATTGTCTTCATCCTTTCTTTATTCAAAATAAAAAACTCATCCTTATAATTTTAAGGACGAGTTTTCCCGCGGTACCACCTTATTTACTAAATAGTCTCTTCATTATGTGTTAACGCCACTAACGTATTCCCTACTAAACTCAGGAATATTGCTCCACACGCTACCTTCTAAATCAGTTACTGTATATTTTCACCAACCATATACTCTCTTCAAGTACTTAATTTATACTCCTCGGTTTCACAGCTCTTAGATAGATTATATAATAAGGAGTAGCTTTTTTCAAGTGTTTTAAATGGTTTAACCTGTTTTTTTCTTGATATATGTTTTCGTGTGCAAATAAATATTTTTATATCTTTCTTCAGTTATATCATCTTCAAAACTAAAGCGATTATACATTTTATCTATATAACCTTTACTATCAACAAATTTAAGCATGGTTGAAAAATTATAATCATAGATATAGGCAAAATGGCATAATAAAATATCTGCTGCAGAATGAATATTATTATAATTAATTTTTTCTTTTTGCATTAAATCATAATATATTTCATCTGTTATAGTTTCCTTACAGAGATTAGAATTTTCAAATATAGTCTTTTCATCACCTACAGTAGAAAGATAGAGAATATCTGTCTTATCAGCATCTCTAATAATCATTGCGTGAAGTCTTTCATAATCTGTTAAATCATTACTAATACATGGTTTGTTATGATTTGAAATAGCTTTTTTGATTATCTCATCATATTTATCTTCTGTTATAAAATTTCGAATTAGATCATCTTCAAATAGTATTTTATTGCCATATTCAGCATGATCAATACTTTCTTTGTCTAAGAATGTATGATAATTTTTTATTTGTTCAAATCTTCCTATATCGTGCAATAGACCAATTAATTCCGCTAAAAGAATATCTTCTTCACTTAAATTTAACATTGTCGCTAAGTGTTTGGAAAGTTCAGCCACACGATATATATGGGATATTTTGAGTTTTATTTGGGCATCTTCGGGATTATAATTTTTTAAATATTTTGTTAAAAATAGTTTAGTTTTATTATTATCCACTTCTCTACACCTCCATAGAGATTCTATCATTTTTTTCTTGATGCTTCAATAAAGTATGATTATTTAAATAAATATGTTACAATAACTTTGAGGTGAAGTTTATGGAAAGTAGTAAAAGAAAGGATTATTTATCTTGGGATGAATTTTTTATGGGAGTTGCTATTTTATCTTCTGGTCGTAGTAAGGATCCCAATACTCAAGTAGGAGCTTGTATAGTTGATACTAATAATCGTATTTTATCTATTGGTTATAATGGGACTCCGAATGGTTTTGATGATGATTTATTTTATTGGAATCGTGAAGGAAATAGTTTAGAAACAAAGTATCCATATGTTTGTCATGCAGAATTAAATGCTATTTTAAATTATCGTGGTAATAGACTTGACTTAAAAGATTCTAAAATATATGTTGATTTATTTCCTTGCAACGAATGCGCAAAAGCTATTATTCAATCAGGCATTAAAGAAGTTATATACTTATCTGATAAATATAGGGATACTGATTCTAATAAAGCTTCTAGATTACTTTTTGATAAATGTGGCGTTACTTATAGAAAAATAGATTTGAAAACAGAAATTGATATTAGACTTAATAGTGATAAAAAGATTACTTATAGGAAATGATGAACTCATTTTCTTTTTTTTCATATAATATGGGTAAAAGGAGTGTTTTTATGGTAACAAATTATTATCCATATAATAGTTCTAGAAATGTGTATAGAAATATGCCAAGCTATCGAAGCAATCAAGTGAACTATCCTAATGAACAAAGAGGTTTATTCTTTCCATTTGTAGTTGGTGGACTTGCTGGAACAGCTTTAGGATATGGTATCGCTAATAATAATTACAATAGACCGCCGGTATATTATCAGCCATACTATTATCAACCTTATTACCCACCATATCAAATGAGTGGACCATATTATTATTAAAACAAGATTTAGTTCTTGTTTTAGTTTGCAGGAAGACTTATATATACTTTAGTTCCTTGACCAAGTGTTGATTCATAGCGTATTTTGCCACCATGGAGCGCTATTATTTCTTTAGAAAGTGAGACACCTAACCCCGTTCCTCTTTCTTTGGTAGTATAAAAGTTTTGGCCTATTTTTTCTAAGACTTCTTTACTCATTCCTACTCCGGTATCGCTAATGATAATATCAACCATATCTTTATGTTCATTTATATCAACGGTAATTGTCGTATCATCACTTTTAGCCTCAACACTATTTTTAAAAATATTTACAAGTACTTGTTTCATTCTGTTATAATCTAAATCTAAATAGATTTCATCATCTGGAATATTAAATTTTGTTTTGATATTATTCTTTTTAAATAGCGGTTTTAACTCAAGTGATATTTCTTCTAATAAGAGAATTAAATCAACATCTTCCTTATTAATCTTAACTTTTGTATAATCTAGGAAGTCATCCATTAATAATAGTGTTCTATTGATTTCTGAACTAATTATTGGAATGTATTCTTTATATTTTTTATAGTTATCTTCGGCAAGCATATCAAGATATCCTCTGCATACGGCTAGGGGATTTTTTATTTCATGAGTAATTTTAAAAAGTGAGGTTCTAATTTCTTTTTCCCTATTTAACTCATTTAAGGTGGAATTGTAATTCATTACCCCTTCACACTTTTCAAATAATAAAAGAATAATATAAGCTGTTGCGACTAAAAAGATTACCATAGTGCTAATATTTAGTAATAAATGATATGGATTAGTGTCAAAAAAGAGATAAAAAGTGGATTGAAAGGCAATGAAAAATGTTCTGATAGAAACAAAGATGGCAGTAATACTTCGTATATTAAGTTCATTCTTCTTCATCAAGCCTGAGTAAATTATAAAATAAAGTACATATTCTATAATAAGTAATATTAAAGAAATATTTAAATTGGTGTAGAGAAATATTATTAGAGTTATAGATATTAATACTGCTGTTTTGGTTTTACGTTTAAGATATGCTATTAATAGTGGTATGTTTAAAAATACAATGGCATAAGCATAATTTTTTAAATCTATATTTCTAAATAACATGTATAAAGAAGAAAATAAAGCAATTTCTAAAAATATAGATTTTTCTTCTAAGTCCATATTTTTAATATAGGCAAAATAAATTAAGTATAGTGTTAACGGAAATAGTACATAGGTTATATTTTGTAAAATGTTATCTAGTATATTCATTTAAATCCCTTCTTTCACCTATATTATATATTTATTATTTGTCGAAGTTTGTCGAATGATGGAGGATTTTGCTATTAAATGTAGTTTTTTGAAGTCATTTTACTAAATTTAGGGGTTGGCAAATGTAAAAAGTATGTTATAATAATAATGTAATTTTTGATGCAGACGTAGTTTAATGGTTAGAATACGGCCTTGCCAAGGCTGTGATGGGGGTTCGATTCCCCTCGTCTGCTCCATAAGATAAAATCGTCGCACCAATGTGACGTTAATGATTAAATCAATCTGAAAAGATTGATTTTTTTGTGCGTTATTGCAAAGAAAGGTGTGATGTGTTATGATTAAAATAATTAAAAAGAAAATCAATATGAGTGATGAACTCAAAGCCAAAATTAATTGGTCTTGCAAATTTAATAACAGACCCTATCAGATTATTGAAGGTTACCTAAGAATTGTGGAACATACAAATTTAGCGTATGTTGAGCCACACAAAGTAATTATTGGAGATACACTATATTTATTCTTCAATGAACAAAAACATTTTTATATTGGGAATTTAAAGAAGAAAATCCCTATTGCTGATTTATCAGAATACATAGCAAGGCATTAATTAATTGAGAGTTTATATACTCCCATAATATTGGTTTATTTTGTCGTGTAAATAATCAATATAAAGTATATGGTGTCTTGTTATGTGACACCTTTTTTGGTGCCTTTCATTAAAAGAAAAGGAGGAAAAAGTATGAATAATGAAAGGATGATTGCAGCAGTTTATATTCGTGTTTCGACAGAGGATCAGGCACGAGAAGGATTTTCTTTAGGAGAACAAAAAGAAAAGTTATTACAACTCTGTGCATTTAAAGGTTATGAAGTATTTAAGGTTTATGAAGATGCAGGAATATCTGCAAAAGATATGGAACATAGACCAGCATTTCAAGAGATGCTACAAGATATGAGGGACGGAAAAATTAATTATATTGTAGCCTACAAACTAGATAGAGTTACTCGTTCAGTTCGTGATTTAGAAGATTTAATATCTCAGTTAGAAAAATATAATTGTTATTTAGTTTGTGATAGAGATGATGTTAATACTTCTACTGCTAACGGAAGATTTTTTGTAAGAATGCTAACAGTATTATCACAGTTAGAAATTGAAATTGTATCGGAAAGAACTAAATTTGGACTTAATGGAGCGATTAAGTCAAGTCATTTACCAGGTCCTGCCCCACTAGGATATAAGAAAGATGGTAATAAAAAAACTATTGTTGATGAAACAACTAAACCTGTTATTGAAAGAATATTTAAGTTGTATTTGGAAGGCAAAAGTTTTCAGCAAATATCAAATATCTTTAATAAAGAAAAATTATTAAATCCAAAAAAATGGAAGGACACGACTATTCAAAAAATAATTGATAACAAAATCTATATGGGAGATTATGAGCAATATAAAAGAATTGCTAAAAAAGAAAACAAAGAACCTGTTATTTATATGAATGTTGTAGAACCAATAATATCACGTGCAATGTGGGAAGAATGTCAAAGACAAAAAGAAGTTAATCAAAGAATTTATACTAGAGATAGAGTTTATTTATTCTTTCAAAAGATTAGATGCCATACTTGTGGAAGAATAATGAAATGTAAAGGTTCTGGTGGTAAGAAGAAAAAGTATATGTATTACAATTGTGAGAAATGCCATTTAAATTATCGTGAAGATAAAATAGAAGAATGTTTAATGCAATTTATATATGATTTAGTTGAATATGATATGGCAGTTAAAAAGTTTTTTTTACCTATTCTAGCAGACCATAAGCCTACAAAAACTGATGATATAGATAAAGAGATTAAACAACTAATAAAGCAAAAAGAACGTATTAAAAAAGCATATATGAGTGGTATTGTTGAGATGGAAGATTTTTCAGAAGATTACAAACTTATTGAAGAAAAATTAGAAATTTTAGAACAAAAGAAATCAGAACTATTAAATCTAGATAATATAACTTTTACCCCACAACAATTAATGGCAGATAGAGATATTGAACGAGAAACTATGATAAGATTAGACACTTTAAATGATGTTGTTAAAACAAATTGGGAAAGCAAAACCAAAGATGAAAAACAAGAATTTATATCAAAATTTATTGAGTCAGTTATTTTAACAAAAGATAAAAACAATGAACTTCATATAGAGAAAATTAATTTTAGAAAGAGTTATATTAATAACCTAATGAGGTTTTTAGATAAAGGAATATTAGATGTATTAGTACCGGTTGAGATAAATGGTAAAGAAGAATTTATTATTGGTAGTCCAAATATTTCTAATGAGCAAGTACAGGAATATTTAGATAGATTAAATGAATTTTATGAAACAAAAATGTATCAACTTTATGAAAGAGTTGATGAAGATACAGGTAATATTATTGGTGAATTCACACCTAAAAAAGATGAAAAAATTATAAGAATAGTGCCTATTTCACCTACTGAAATAAAAACAAAATCAATTATAAATAAAGAAGATATTGAAACAAAATATGGAATTGTTACTTACAATCCTAACAAACCAAACACGAAAGGAAATGATTAAATTATGGAATTAAAATATATAAAAACTGGTGATTATGAATTACCAAATCTAACTCTAAAAGATAATAAAAAAGAAACAATTAATAAGTATGGAATGTTAAGACTTGATTATTTAAAAACACATAAAAAAGCACTTTACACTACACTTTTAATGAAAGATGAACTTACTAATCATCTTATTTCAGTAAGTAAAGATGCAGAAAATTTATTAAATAATTTGATGGAAAGTTATAAAAAATCAGATGAAAAACTATCTGAAAACAGTAAAAAAATAAATCAACTTAAATGGGTAAAATTAATGAATAATTATAAAATTACAGCTGAAGAAATCATATTAAATGAATTAATTTATACTGAAAATGTGTGAGTACGTACTCACATATTGTGTCTGGCAAGCACTGAATTTGTACTCCCATACAAATTCTATATGGGAATTCCCATACCCTTAAATTTTTAGAAAGGAGATTTCAAATTATGAGAATAAGAAATAATAAAGTTAATGTATTTTTAAGTGATGATGAGAAGTTTATTTTAAAAAGAGATTCTTCAAAATTAAATTTATCTCAGTCTGAATATATTAGAAATTTAATTATAGGATATGAGATTAAATTTCCAGAAGTTAAAGAAGAACCAAAGCCTAAAAAAGAAGAATATATTATAGAAAATATTGTTAAAGCACTAGAAGAAAATATTAATTGCTTAATCAAAGTAAAAAATAAATTTCATCATCTTGGATATTTTGAAGATGAACAAGCAATTGGAACTAAAATCGAATTTTTAAAGACACAAAATAATACGCTAAAAAAATATATACCTCATATTGAAAATTATAAAGACAATGCCAACTAAGCATTGTCTTTTAATAATAATTTATGGTTATCAAAGTGATAAAACTTATTACATATTTCATTTATTTTTTCATTATGTGTAGCAATTATTAATGTTTTATCTTTAAAGTGTTTTAATATAAAATCCACTACAATTTCTTCAGTATGTTTATCTAAATTAGATGTAGGCTCATCTAAAATATAAACATCTTTTTCCATTAGATAACTTCTTAAAATATTTATTCTTCTTTTTTGACCAGTTGAAAGTTTTAATCCTTTTTCACCAACTATGGTATATATTCCATCTTCAAACATTAGAATTTCATCTAGTTCTAATTCTTTTAAATAATTTATTATTTTTTCATCTGAAATACTCTTATCTAAACATAAATTTTCTTTTATAGTCATATTAAATAATTCTATTTCTTGACTTACAACTCCTATGTCAAGTCTATAATCTCTCATATTATTTTCATCTATTTTAGCATTTCCTTTATAAGTAGTTATATTTCCTAAAATCAAGTTGATTATAGATGTTTTTCCTTGACCAGACTTCCCAGTTATTGAAATTTTATCTTTATTTTTTATTACCATATTATCAACTTTAATATTAAAATTAGATTCTTTATATTTTAAATCTATATTTGATAATTCTATTTTATTAAAATTAGTTAATAATTCTCTTTCATCTAATTTACTAAATAATTGAATACATTTTTTCTTTAATGCTTTTAATTCAAATCCACTAACAATTGTTCCAGATAATTCATCAAATATAAATCCCATTTCTAAATAAATAGATATATAAAATGTAATTATTCCTAGTGTATCAATTCCATTAGATAAATCTATAACTGCCTTTATAATTGCTAATGCAAATGGTATCACTATTAAAATGTTTCTTATTAATTCTTCTAATGAATAGCATTTAACATACTTGTTTTGTTTTTTATAACATTCGTTTCCTTCTTTTGATATAATTTTTTCAAAATATTTGTTATCATTTAATGCTTTAACAGTTCTAATATTACTAATAAAGTCTTGATATACAGATGAATACTCATATTCTTTATCATATAAATCTTCAACATGTTTATTTGATTTTTTTAATATGTATACACTTATCATAACACATAAAATACTTAATACTAACGATGTTACAAATAAAATTTTTGATTGTTGAAATACAGTAAGAAAGAAAAATCCAAAAGATAATAATATTCCTATATATTCTGCACTAAGAATCTTTTTAACTAACTCAGATATCTTTTCTATTATATTCTCTAAATATCCTGTTTGGTACTTAGATAAAGTTTCTACAGGCACTTTAGTTAATTTTTTGTAGTATTCTAAATATTGAACATTAGAGTAATCATATAAATAATTATCCATAACTTTTCTCTCTAAATATAACACAAAACATCTAACTGATTTAGAAGCAATAAATATCGAAGCAACAATTACTGCTTTTTCAATAGTAAAAGGCATTGTTAAAAAAAGAGCAAAAGTATAAGGAATAACGTAGTAAATAAAATCTAAAAAGGCCTCAATAAACAAGCATAAAGCAACTTTTTTCCTGTCTAATAATCCAAATATAAAATTAATGTTGTTTTTTTTCATCTTAATCTACTCCACATATTATTTTCTTACAAATAAATTATACTATATTTAGACATTTTTTTCTATACTCCCTTGAAAATATCTAATAAAATGATATAATAAATCTATCAGAGAGATTTAATCAAATCTTATAGTCTTAATTTCGTAAACGTGTATAGTTAAGGCTCCAGATTGATAGGAAACTCGAACTTTTCGAGTTTAAGTAATACAGACTAACTAGAAATAGTTAGTTTTTTTGTACTTAAATTTTGAAAGGATGAGTGATTATATATGCTAAATATTGAAACAAAAGAATTAAAAATAAGTGATGGTGCATTTCTATTTGAATATTTAACATTAACAAATTCATCACTCATTATTTTAAATTAACTTGGAATCTTTATTTTAAATCCATCAAACATTTCATATTGCGTTTCAATGTTATTACCCTTATTAGTAGTAATGACAAATGTGTTTTCAATTTCACTTAAATTTTCCGTTTTTGTAATATTTGATATTGTTATAATTGCCTAAATAATTAAAACTACTATGCTAATTATCAAGCATACATTTAAAATTTTTGTATTGTCTTTGTATTCTGGTATTTTCTCTTCCTTTAAATAATATTGATGTTTATTTTTAATATCTAAATCATTCTTTATATCAAGCACTATAATAGGAAGTGCTACAATAATAATTAAAAGTGTACTAATGGTTGTTATATTAAATGGAATCATATTATTTATTGTCAGTATAATATTCGGTATAACTATAATTGCTAATAACAATATAAGTATCATTTCATAAACATAGTAGTTCTTAAATGCCTTATATTCTACTTTGGCACCATCTTTTAACTAATTTCTAATTGGGAACAATAAGACTAATAAAATTATGGCTACTAAAATTATGATTACTTTCTTCTTCACTCTTTACACATCACTTCCAAATTGCAATTTGCATTATTATTTATTTTTACTTTTTATTCATCCACTCAACTGTATCCTTTATCGTATCTTTCATATTTCTATTTTTAAATTTCAACTTTTCTTTAGCTTTTTCATTACTGAAATTAGCATTAGAAGATAGTGTATATAGTGAATACTTTGTAAAAAGTGGAGTTTGTTTCTTTAAATTATAATATACTTCAAAAAAAGGTGCTATTAATTTTGCAAGACCTATTGGTAATACCATTTTAATCTTTTTTCTTCCTTGCACATCACAAATTAAATCGCATAATTCTTTTATTGCAATATATCTATTAGATAAGATATAGCATTCACCATTAATACCATTTTTACAAGCACTAACAACACCATCTGCTACATCTCTTACATCAACAAAATCATATCCACCTTTTACACAAGCAAATAATTTGCCATTTGCGACTTCTTTTATTAATTGTGTTAAGTGACTATTGCCAAAATCATTTGGACCTATAATACCAGATGGATGAATTATACAAGCGTTCAAATTTTTCCCCTTTACTGCATCAATTACATACTTCGCAGCTTCTGCTTTTGTTTTTGCATATAATCCCTCAACATTATCAGGGTTAAAATTAGTTATTTCTGTTATTAATTCATTGTTAGGTGGCTCTGGGATTGCATGCACACTACTAATATAGATAAGTTTTGCTTTTGACTCTATTACCTTATCTACTATATTTTTAGTTCCATTAACATTAACATTATAAACAAGTGGATTGTATTTTGATTTTATATATACTACTGCAGCACAATGAATTACAAAAACTTCTTTTCCATCAGTATTTTCAAAAATTAATGATAAAGTTTCTTTTTTAGTTACATCACCATAGTAGATTTTACATTTTAATCCTTCAAGTGATTTAATAGAATCGCCTTTTAATACAAAAGCCCTAATTTCATTATCAGCATCTTGTTCTAACTTTCTTATGATGTTATTACCTAAAAAACCATTTGCTCCTGTTATTATATAGATTTTTTTCACAATATTTATCACCTGCCACTCCATTCTAAAAAATAAATCTAAGCTCTCTCTTATATAATTATACCACAATTTCACGATTATTTTTTAAGAAGTATATGAATAGTAAAAAGATTAGTTATATTCCAAACTAATCTCATCAATAAATTGTAATTTGCTATTATTTATTTCTTTTAACAAGTATTACTCCAATTACCGTTATAACAACAATCATAAATGGAGCTACTTTAAAATATACCCACTCAAATGAATGCCATATAGTTCCAATAACTGCCCATTCTGGATTACTATAATCCCAATTTTGATATGGACTACCTAACAGTGCTAATAAGATAAATAATAAAATCAAACAAACATCAGCTATTATTAAAGTATTAACAAATATATTTCTTTTTTGCTTTTGTTTTTTAGATAGTTGTTCATTAATAACCTCTAGTTTCTCTGATATTACCTTTAAGTCGTTTTTTTCCTGTTCATCAATGTTCTCTCCAAGAATTGTACTAACTGGTGTATCAAATACTTCCGATATAGATATTAACATTTCTGCATCTGGAACAGATAATCCTTGTTCCCATTTTGATACTGTTTGTCTTACAACATTTAATTTAACGCTTAATTCTTCTTGAGAAAGTCCTTTATTTTTTCTTAATGTTTTTAAATTATCTTTTAACATTTATAATTTCTTCCTTTCATTAAATAAATTGTATGACAAATACCCTGTTGCTACAAGCAATGCATTTTAACATATCTATTAAACACTGTTACATCATAGCTTTCAACTAATTTATAAATTGTAATTTGTTATTAAATAGTAAATTCAATTGCTACATTGAAAGCTTCGTATTTTCCTTCTTCGTATTCATAGTTAATCCCTTTTATAATTCTGCAAGTCCCTTTTGCAAGTTTACCATACCCATTTTCCCAATTAAGTTCAATTTCTTTACTTTCTTTTGATGAAAGTGGAAAAGCAGGCATATCGAAATTTAATTCAACATTTATTTTATGCCATTCTCCATCTTTTTTAATCTCTATTTCATAAGTATTTCCATATTGGAAATTTTTATCACTATTATTAGTTAAAACTAGAGTTGCACTTTTATTTGTTAATGTTCCTTCTTTAATAGTCAATATACCATCATTTTGGTAAATTTTATTGCTAAATTAAAACATCCAAGATTCATCCAACATTTCTAGTATATATCCAACATTTGGAAGTAAAATAGAACCTTGCAAGCCCTTTAATTAAAAGGGATAAATCGAAAGTATGGTAGAGTGCTTCCATATTTTAACTCAATTTTGCAAGTGCAAAATAAGAAATGATAGCACTATAAATCCTTTATTTATAAGACATTAAATATAATGGCGCTATCAATTTCTTTATCCTGCTTATCATTATTAATTTAAAAGCATAAGTTGCTGTATAAAATAAAACGAGCAATTACTCGTTTTATTTTATACATATTTATTCATATAATTTTGCTTTTATTTTAAATGTTGACTATTTTCTTGTTTATGTACATGACTTTTTATATTTTTTAATATTTCAAATGAATATGGAGCATGAATCATAGGTAATGCTATACGAAAAGAATTATAAGCAAACTCCAAAAAATTACTATTCTCAATAATTTTTTTACTATCCTGATATTCTTCTTCAAATGTTTCTTGTTCTTCTTCTCCAGCATAAATATAATCACCAACTAATGCCCCTATTGAACCATATCTAAAACTATTTCTTTCATCTTCATTTACAACACAAAGTAAATTTAAGTCACTCTTTAAACCACCAAAATAGTTAATTGGAACTGTAATTTCTTTCATTGTTTTTATTTTCAAAATATCATTTTGAGTTATTAAATCCCCAAAATCATCCCCGGTAATTTGTAATTTAATATTGGCAGAATAAAAATCATTATTTCTAACAATAGAACCAGAAATAAATTGATTAGTAGCTTTAAAATTTCTCGCATTAGGTATTATTTTAAAATCTTTGCTAATTTCAATTCCATTATCATCAAAAGTCATAATTGATTGACACACTGATTTATTGTAAAATGTTTGATTTAAAAACATTTCATCCGGTTTATTAACATTATAGGAGATAATGCTATTTGAATAATCTTCACCATAAGCATTATATTGACAATCAAAGTTATTTTTAATTGTTATAGTTCCATTGTTTGAATAAGTAATTTCTAAAGACTTACCATTATATTCCAAAATAATATTACTGCCATTTTCTAATGTTTCACTTTTTGCATTGAAATCACAACTTGTTTTATTTAATCTTTCTCTCGTGCTTATCAAAAACTCGTTAATTGCTTTACCAACAATATTTTTTATAGCGATATTAGCATTTGAAAATCCAATATAATCCACTATTTTTTTTAAATTATTTAATAAAACAGGAACCTCATCAGTAATTCCATGTGTTTTAGTAGGGTAATGTGGCGGAAATTTTTGCTGTGTTTTTTCTAAAAGTATTTTAAGCTGAGTAACATCCATTACATTCTTCCTCCAAACTTATTAGGTATTATATTTATATCTGCTGGATTTAACTTTGGAATATCAAATTCAATCATACCAACATAGTCATAATTTGAACCATTATCTATATTATTTTTTCTTTTTTTTACTTCTACCATACTATAACCATAAAATGGTTGCTCCATAGCAAACTTCATTTTTAAATTTTTAAAGTCATCATGAGCCTTTAATGCCTCTTTACTTCTCATAGCAAAAATTTGTTTTTCTACAAATACATATTTATTTTCATCATTTACTGATACTAAGACATATTCTTCTTCGCACATAATAACACCTCCAATCTATCAATATTATAACATATTTTTGACATATTTAATCAAAATTTATGTAAACTATATGAAAATCATGTTATACTATTTATAGTTAGTAGTTTATTACTACCTATAGTTTAGATAATCAAAGGTTGTCCGACTTCAACCTTTATGGCTCCAGTGACGTTTCTGTTCGAACCTTTCGAACATTTACGATAGATATCATCTCATATTGAGATGATTTTTTGTTTGTTAAAAAGTCATCCTTAAAAGAAAGGATAGTGTTTATAGTGATTTAATATTTTAAAAACTAAACAAAAAGGTAGAAATAAAGATGTAAACGTTAAAGATATGGGAAACTATATTGAAATGAAAGAAGAATTGTCAAAAAATAAAGAACGATTAGAAATAGCAAATAAAAAATCACTACAACTAGATAATGATTATAACGAAATTAAACAATTAATGAATAATTTAAAAACTACTTTTACTAATAAAGACAAATATGTTTTAAATAAAGATGATAAAGATAAATTTATTCAGCAGTTAGATTCAACTAATAGAGAATATAAAAAATGCAAAAGTTATCTATTACTCTTAATGATGTTGAAACTGAATTAAAAGGAAACATGAAAAAAGTTAAAATACTTACTGAAAATAATGATGCTTTAAACATTAAAGTTAAATCACTAGAAAAAAAGATAGATAAACAAGAAGATGAAATTAATGATCTTAAAGAGAAAAATTCTAAATTACAAAACACTATTAATTTCTTTGAAAACTTATTTGATAGATTAGTTAAATTTATTAAGAATAAAATGTTTGGCAAAGAAAAAGAACGTGAAAATTATTGGAATTTTTCAAAAGATTTATATACTTCATAATATATTTAGCGATAAAACTATTGAATCAATTCAGGATGACTATATTTGAAATAAAGAAAATGATAAAAATAAAAACAAAGGAAAAGATGATTACGAAATTGGTATGTAATCATCTTTTTATCATTATTTTCTTTTTAAAGTATATGGTTTACCCTTTACTTCAGTAAAGAAATCACTAGTTAAATCTTCACTTTCTTCTTGGTGAATATGTTCGTTTTCGTATGCTTGAATAATTGATTCATCATCAATATCAACTAGTACAGTTCTTTGTGTTAGTTGTGGTTCTTCCTCTGGTGTAAAATATCTTACTCTGGCATTTGATTCATTGTAAAGTGTTGTTAAATTGTCGAAATGAACAATCTTGTTTCTTTTTAAATTTTCAAATTTAGCACTTCCTATATCATAAACATCGTCGTCAATCATTGTTAAAATTGCTAAATGTCTAACTTGCGCTAAACTAAACATAACTTTCATTAAATCAGGTGCAAAATTTTTTAGCTGTTCATCTGTTTGAACTTTATTAATTAAATCTTCTACTTCTTCTTTATTATCACCATAAATAGTTTTATCTTTTCTTATAATTTCTTCATACTCTTCATCACTTAAAAGTTCTTGCCTATTTTCAATTATTGCTAGATAGAATTCATTTAATTTTTTTGATAAAAGAATTTGATCTAATTCCTCTTGTGAATACTTTTTATTCATAGCATTATATCTCTCTCTTTATTTTCTTTAATTGATGTCCTTTTTCACTTTCAATTTCTTTTTTAGGACTATAACTAATTGCAAATCTAGTAGCTGCGTCATCTCTATATAAAGCAGGAGTAAATCTATCTTCAGTAGTATCTATTTCATATTTAACATTATTTTTTTCAAACTCTTCCAGTAATTTTGCTAAACTTAAATATAGATAACCATAGTTATAAATTGTTTCTGATTGAGAGAAACCAATAAAGAATTCTCTTTCTTCAGTACTCTTTACATATCTATATACCGCAACTATTCTTTCTTTATTTTTCATTATAAAATCTATTGGACTGCCCATATCATTTGGTAAATCGGCAAAATCTCCACAAAAAACTAAATTAAATTTTAAATGATTTTTTTCTTCTTTATTATTATAATTAGCATTTGAAATCAAATTAACAATTTCTTTTTCAGCAAATTTTTTGGTATTTTCATCCATATTTTCATATAATTCCAACGCTTCATAACTTCCAACTAATGTTGCTCCACCTTTAATAATTTTAGGTGATATAAATAAATAATTCTTTTCTTTACTTTCTTCTATAAATTTTGCTTTTTCTTCTAAAGTCATACAAACCTCCCCAAAACTAATGCTAGTATAACATATTTTAAATCATTTTCCAACCGATGTTAATGTTTTAATTAAAGATTCATATTCATTACTGCTATCAGTTTTTATTAATCCAGTATCAGCTTTTGTAAATAATAATGATAAAATTATATTTCCTAGTTTTTCGTCTAAATTACCCGAATTTACTAATGATAGATAAAAGTAAGTAAGCACATATTTTTGTCTATATTCTTCACTTAAATGTTTTGAAGACATCATTATCTTAATGAAGATTCTAATTACATATATTATTAAACAAATCATAGATAAAATAATAATACTGCTATATACAGGCATTTCTGTACTAAATAAATTTACTGTAATAACCTTTTTACCAAATTCTATTTTTGGACTTAATATAAAACCTAATAAGACTAATAATATAGATGAAACTGTAACTATTGCAATAGCCCAATGAATTGTTTCCTTTTTATATTCATTAGATTTTTCTAGCATAAATTTAGATGGTTCTTCTACCTTTAATTTTTCAGAATATGTTTTTTCAAGATTAGATAAATTCTTTCTACTATTATTCATAAAATCATTGTACTCTTCATCAGATTTTGTAAACCAATTATCAAATTTTTCCTTTTCTTCATTTTTGAAGGCGATATAATTATCTTTTTCATCTTTCATAAAATTAATATAATCATCTTTTGAACTAATTATTTCATTTATTGATTCATTAATATTATTTTCCATAGTTCTATATAAATTAGATGAAGTATTATTTCTTTTAAATCTACTCAAACTATGATGATTTGTCTTAAATAAAATATATAATTTATTATAATTTCTATTAGTGGAATCTTCATAATATGGAATAAACACTTGTTTTAATCTTCTAATAAAATTTTCATTATTACCACGAGCAATACATCTTCTTTCTACTTCTTACCAGTTATTAATATTGGGGTAAGCAATAGAATATTTAATATTATGTTTATCAAAATAGTCAAAGTGTTCTGGCTTTAATTGAACTAGAACAACATCATATTTTTTTACTGCTTCATTAATAGCATCATAATAGTTTTGAGGCCACAAAGGATTTAATTCTCTTTTTGTACCTTTTTGTTTTTCAACAGGTATATCATTTTTCATTATATTTTTATATGGACTTGATTCTAAATCTTTGATGTTATTATATTTTTACCTAATATACTTTTACCACAAGTAGCAAATCCAGCGATTATAATTCCCATTTAATATGCACCTCATTTAATTTCATTAACATTAATTACATTTATACCATTACTTTTTAAAAATTTTACTGTATCTTCCAAATCTTCTATATATAATATTTCATCTAAATTACATTTATTTAACTTTAATATAATCTTTATACCATCAAGTTTTAATTCTTGTGTTCCTGCTGATATTAGTTCAATATCATCACCATATTGTGTATTAATAAAATCTTGTTTTGCTTTAAAATGAAATGAAAATTTCATTCCTGATAAACAATACATTTTAATATTTTTGTTTCTTAATTCTTGAATTAATTTATATAGAGTTTCAGATCTATCACATGGTTCAATATCTATATAAAAATTACTAGGATTTTGATAAGCATTTGCATAATAGTTTAATCTTTTATCTACATTTTCATTACGATGCTTAACAAAATCTTTATCTCTATGAACTGCTAGTGTTCCATCATAATCAAATATAACAACTTTTATATTATCTAAATTTAAATTACTTATCACTATTCTATCACCTCAAATCTATTAAAATTATAACATTATTCAATATTTTATTGAACAAATTCACTAAAAAATATTGAAATATTAATTTATGATATATTATTAGTAGTGAGTGATATTTATCACATCATAGCAAAAATGTTGTAGATATCTACGACACTTTCCCAATCGAAATGATTACTCACACCACACTTTTATGTGAGTTTTATTTTTATAGAACATTCTCAATTGTTGATATGAGATTTCTCATATATGAAAGAAAGATTAACAAATGAAAACAACCTACTTATTTATAAACATTAGTAGGTTTTATATATTATTTTTATTTACTAAATATTACTTACGTTTTAAACACCAAATTAGTAAAATTAATCTTAAAAACATTCCTGTTCCTGCTATATTCCCTTTGTATGATAGTTTTTTAGATATAATCAAAAGATGAAATTAAATATCTTGGTAATGAGGTGATTACTGAAATAATAACTATAAAGAATGTTATTGTAACTATCAACAATCCAATATAATGATATATATTATTATATTGTAATTGATGTTTTTTCTTTTTCCTAACCTAATTAATAAATATATTATTTTTTTCTATACAATTAAGATGGTTGGAATCTTCAAGTAAATTTATTTTATTATCAATGAATGTATTACCTGTTAAAACTATGTTTTTACACTCTCTAGAATTATTATTTATAATTTTATCTTCATTTCCAATACAAAATGCAGCTTTCTTAGAACTTTTTATAATATTACCATTAAACATTATATTTCTAGCCCCATAATCTACATATAATCCGCCATTATTGTTATATATATTATTAGCTGAAACTAAAACTGTGTCTCCTCCGCGGATACCAATAGCATAATGTCTACAATCTCTAACTATGTTATTAGAAATTATTTGACCTTTAGGAAAGTTTTCTTTATTATGAAAGATCCCCTGATCTTCTAGAAATATTCCAAAATGTCCACAGGATACACAGATACAATTTCTAATAACATAATTTTCGTTTTCCCACAAACCAGTTCCTATTCCAATTCCAGCGCCTCCATTGCCACCATAATTCCAAGACCTTCCTCCTTCATAAATGTACACTGAATCAATAACAACATTATCTAACATGTCTATTCCTAAAGCTGTTGAAGGAGTTGAAATAAGTCGCAAATCTCTAAAAACACAATCTTTAATCCCACTATAATAAAATGCTTTACCTCTATGTGTATATTGATTTAAACTTGCCTCAGACATATCGATTGTAAAATTTTTAGCATTTGCAGAATGTAATATTTCTTTTGAAAATTCACTATTGTGGCAAAACAAAGCTGATCCTTTTTCTGTGTTTCCAATAACTTTTAAGACAGTATCTGCTAAAGATTCACCAACTAGAGATACATTAGATTTCATTTCACAAATTGCTGTTATATTCTTAGTCATATCCCACGAACTTTTGGCAGAATCAAAAATATAAACTCCTATAGGAATAAATATTACTCCTCCTCCATTGTTATGTACCAAGTTTATAAGTGTTTGTAGCTCTTTTGAATTATCTTTATTTTTTGGATTTAATCCATAATCTATTGCATTATATATCTTTTTATTTTCTTCTAATTTATTCATTTATTTCTCCTTTTTGAAACTTGCCACTTGGAGGAGCGTATACATGTCCCCATTTTTTAGCAAACTTAATCATTAAAATTTTATTACCTTTTTTTAATAACAAGCAGTTGAATTAAGATGAGCAACTCTATGTTTTTTAATAGAAAAAATTACACAGCCATTTTCTTCTGATTCTTCTTTAGTATAATAACCACCTTCATAAGTATCTTGAACAACAGCTTCAACACTTTCATATCTATCTTTGAAATCTTCATCATAATATTTAGAATAGCAATCAAACCAATTATCAAATGTTTCTATTTTCTTAACATCAACAACAAATTCTTCATCTAAATTAGGAAGTTTTAAAAATCTAATAGTATCTCCAACTCTTACTAATTTTCTTTTTTCATCATTAAGTCTATATTCTCTCTTTTTCTTGCCAGATTTTACATCTTCAAAACTAGACTCATAAAGCTTCATTATATGCTCCATAGAACACCTCCAATTAATAAAATTATACCATAATTCACCAATCTTCAAATATAGTTTTTGATTTTCCTGGATTTTATCATATAATCTATTTAATGGGTGAGGAATATTTTTTTAGGTTTAAACCCCTATTATCATCTGCTCCATAAGATAAAATCGTCGCACCAATGTGACATTAATGATTAAGTCAACTAGTAATAGTTGATTTTTTTGTGCGATATTGCAAAATTAGAATAGAAAAAAGCACTGGGTAAAGAATATTCTAAAGATAGTATTAGCAGAGGATTATATTTATCAAATCAAATAGTATTTATGAAAATGGATAACATTAAAAATGAAGAGGATAAAATACTTACTGAAAAAAATAAGTTAAGAGATGATGAAATTGATGAATTGAAAGAAAAAAAATAATTCTTTATTTGCAGAACTTAACTATTTTAAAAATAAATTTATAAGGCTTATTCAATTTATAAAAAAGCAGATTATTTAATAGAAAAAATAGGGATAAATATCGTGATTTTTCAAGAGATTTATACGAACATGGTGTTATTGAAGATGATACAATTAAATAATACTTATAAATTCCGTAAAGAACACTATTCAGACAAAATAAAAGATGATTATGATATAGAAATCTAATCATCTTTTTAATCAATCATTATCTGAATTCTTATATTAAGCATTAGATAATTTTTCTTTATATAATTTAGATAAATTGACCATATTATTTGCAGATCTACAATTACAATTACTGCAAGTGCATTGATTTGCCATAACCGCATCTTTTTTCTTTAATTTTTCTGCTATCTTTTTATAGTTTGGAAATTTCATTTTTTCACCTCCTTTAAAATTTATATAAAAATCTGACCATAACCAGAAATTTATACACAAATAGTTTCTTCAGAAATGTTATTTTTTTCTATTTCTTCCGATGCCAAATAATATTGTAACAATAACCATTTCAAACTTTCTTTATAATAAATGCACGTAGCTCTATCTAAATCTTTTCTATCTCCAAATAGTGCTTCTGACTGTAAAGGACATCCTCCACCGCAAACAGAGATTGCAGGACAATTTTTGCATTCAGATTTGTCAATCGTATACATCTCAAGCCATTTATTATTTTTTTGATTATTTAATATCGTATCAATATCATCTGTTATTATATTTCCAACTATTGTATCAGATGATCTAGAATCGCCTTGGCATATACAAACATTTCCATTTGGCTGTACTGTTATTTGATTTAAACCAACAGCACCGCAATTATGAAATTTAAATTTTTTATCTAAAAATAATTTTAATTGTTCTTTTACTCTTTCTTCATCAACATTAATCGTATCTAATTTTAAATACATATTTAAAATAAAATCTGACATTTTTTTATAGAATTTTTCCCACTCATTTTCACTAACATAAGTAGAATAATGATATAAATTCCAAAATATATTTTTAATTTTTAAATCTTTAATCCATTTAAATACTTCTTCTTGATTATCTAGAACATCATTTGTTACTGTAGCAGAAACACAATAATTACAATCATATTTATTTAATAGTTTTATTCCTTCAACAGCACTATCATAAACACTACCAGTGCCACTTCTGAAAATTCGGTTTTTATCATTTATTCTTTTTGGTCCATCTAATGAAATACCAATTCCAATTCTATTTTGCTTTAAAAATAAAATTTCCTCTTCACGAAGTAACGTTCCATTTGTTATTATGGTTACTGCCAAATCATTTTTAACTTTTCTTATATATTGTATTATTTTTTGTAATAAATCAAAATTTGTTAATGGTTCACCGCCATAAATTATAATTTGTGCTTCTTCAACTTTATTTTTGATAATCTCATTTATAAATTTATCAACTGCTATTTTAGCCGTTGTAAAATTCATTTTTTGGAAGTAATTACTAGTTATTGGATTATTTTCTATAAAACAATATTTACAAGCTAAATTACAAAATGTAGAAATATTCAAATACATTATACTTAATTGTTTGGATTGCTTTTTTATTGCATTTGCTAAATCATTATACACTTCATCAAGTATAGAATCATCTTTAACATATATTCCTAATTCAAGTAATTGTTCTTTTTCTTTGTTATTCACATCAAATTTTTTAATTTTAACAAGTTGTTCTTTATCAACAAAAGCAATTTGCATTAAAATACTATTAAATAAGGCATACTCTCAATCCATAATTTCAATCCAATGTGCATAATTTGATAATTTCATTTTTCATCACTCCTTTTTATAAAAGCAATTTGTTTTCTACTATTAAACTTGTAATTTTCATTATTATAATCTCCTAAAATATTAAGAATTTCAAAACCAAATAAATTAAATAAATTTAACAATTCTTGATGAAAAAATATTCTTACTGGTAAATTAAAATTCATAATTTTACCATTAGAAAATACATACTTTTTTGAATAATTAATTACTTCTGTATCATAATTATAATAGTGTTTTTCATACAACTTACACATCTCATGATTAATAATGAAATGATTACATAATTTATATTTTTTTTGTTCTGACATATCATGTATATTAGGATTAATAATATCAATTATAATTATCGTATTATTATTACTAATTTTTTTAATTCCTGTAAAAAACCGTTTCAAATCATCTAATGTGTATAAATAGCAAAAAGTATTAAAAGGTAATATGATTAAATCATACATAGTATTAATATTTATGTATTTCATATCTTGATTAAACAAATTTCCTTTATACCAGCTATTTTTTTCAATGAAATTATTAATAATATTTTGAGAAATATCTAATCCATCATATTGTGAAACAGTATTCGAAAGTAATTTTATTAATCTTCCATTGCCAATGCCAATTTCTAAAACTTTTGCTGGTTTTATTTTTTTTATCCAATGATTCCAAAACGAAAAGTCATCATCATAGTTTGCAAATTCGTTGTTATAAATAAAATTATTATCATATATATTTTTAATTTCGTCATAGTTATTCAATTTTATCCCTCACTTTTAATACATAGATATTTAAAGCAATTGTAATTTCATTAATTATTTTATCATAATTGTAATTTTTTGATAAAGGTGTCATATTAATCAAATTTAACATTGATTCTTCATTTAATTCTTTTCTTTCATTTATTGTATATTTTTTTAAAATAATATAATTTTTGTCTATATTCTTTTCAATTTGCAGTTCATTTTCATATTCTTTAATATGTAAAAGTTCTCTTAATTCGTATAAATACTCTCTTTTCGGAGTAACTTTAATTATAATTCCATTCTGTTTTAATATTCTATTCATTTCTTTTTCATTAGATGGGGATAGAATATTTAGTATAACATCAACACTTTTATTTTTTAATGGCATATAGTTTAAATCCGCAACCAAAGGAATAAAATTACTTTTAACATAATCTGTTGCACATTCAACACCTACTTTGGATATGTCTACCCCTATAATAAAAGATTGACTGTTGTTTATTAAATTTAAAATCATATTATCATGTGTACCATCACCACATCCCATATCGACTATTACTTGTGAGTTGCCTTTTTCTATAATTATTTTCGATATTAGTTTGTGTAATTCATAATAAAATCCTTTTTTTATAAATTCCATTCTGTTTTTGAATAAATTTATATCATAAATATTATCAATCCTTAATTTATTTTTTTTTAATAATGTAAAATAGCCTTTTTTTGCAATATCATAACAATGATTTTTTTCACAAATTAGAGAATTTTTATAAATCTTAATATCACTATGACATATTGGACATATAAAAATATTTTCAATTTTTTTATTAAGCAAATTCCTTTTTGTATATTCAATTTTTTTTAGCATATTAATCACCATCAATTTGCTAATATTGTATCACTTTTTCGTTGACATTTAAAGAAATTTGTTGAATTTTATATAATTTTGTGGTATATTACGTTTAATGATTGATATTTATGTATCAATTCGTATATTGGAAAAAAATTGTAGATACCTACGACATTGGCTCCATTTGAAATCAACTTACGGACTTAATTGTTCGTAAGTTTTTTTATAATTAATAATATCAAAAAAGAGGAAAAATTATAATTTTCGTATTCTTTTAAATATTTGTTCAAATAAATTTATTCTATTTATCATATGGTATAAATACTCTATCTAATGGTCCAAACTTATCATAATCTTCAAAAACTGGAGATTTAGTTAACATATAAACAACAGTATTTGGTTTTATATTTTTAGGTAAAAACCATGAACCTTTACACGTAGCACAATATGTAATTCTAATTTTATCTTTAATTCTTTCATATATGCAAATTACAATTATATTTTTTTTGATTTCATCATCTACATTTTCAGGAAGTGCTGCAATCATAACAGGTTTAATATATTTTTTCATAAGAGCAAAATTCAAATGAATATGTTTACAAAATTTACACGTCTTTTTTATTAAGAAAATTAGTAATAATATAAAAAATAAAGTATACATTATAACTAAAATATCAAAAGTTATAATCCCAATATCAATTAAAAATTCACCTAATTGAAAATATACCGATATGCCAATACAAAACCAAAATATACAAGAACATATATATAGCATATTTTTATAAACTTGCGAACTTTTTTCATTTTCTAAACTACTATAAAGCATATAATTCTTTTTTAAATTTCCAATATCATTTTCAGTAAGTTTTCTAGCTTCTTCTTTCGGTAGTTCTTCACTTACAAAGTCTGGAATTTTTTCATTTTCAAGGCTTGTATTTATTTCTTCAGTAATAGAATTCATAATTACCTCCATGTTAATTTTAAATAACCTTTCAACAAATTACATTTTTTAATAAGTGCTTTGAAACTATACCAATAATCGGTTTTCTATTTAATTTCATATTTTACCACCTCTTATTAGATTTTCATATTGTATTTTTTATAAAATATTTAATACTATCTATTAATAACCTATATTATTACACATTTTATACCTCTCCTATTTGCAAGATTATTTGCCTTTCTTATCAAATGAAACCAGACATGAAACAACAGAAAATAGTGTTCCAAATAAAATTATAGCAAATCTTCCTATTCCATCAATTTCAGTAATAATACCATAATCTAAAATTCCTATTCCTAAAATCATTAAAATAATTTTTAATATATTCTTTTTCATATTTATTCCTTCTTTCTAACAAATTACTATTTTACTAACTAATTACTAAATTGTGATTTATTAAATAATTAATTTTTTGTTTTTCTCCTTTAATTTAATTATTAAAGTTGAAGTGATATGCGTAATCAGTATAACTATCAAAATACTTAGATATGGATAATAATTTATATTTTTATACAACGAAGATATAACAAAAATTGCCATTGGATGTATTAAATAATAATATTTAGAATAAGTGCCAAATTGGAAATCTAATTTCATGCTATTAGTAATATAAATAGATGAAATAAATAAGTAGTAAGTTAATGGTATGCAAGATAATAAAATATTACTATTAAGTCTATCAGTATCATGTAATAATATTGCCTCAAAGGTTAATAAGAAAAACGAAACAATTAATTTAAGAAAACAATATTTTGAATATGCCTTTTCCTTTGTACCTACATAATAACCTAATACTACATAAAATAATCCGAAGAACAGGAAGTTTCTAGTGGTAAAGAAAATATTATAGTAATAAGATAATGTTCTTTTTATTGATAATGGTAAAACTCCATAATAAGTTTCTGTTGCTCCAAACAATAATAATATAAAGGAAATTATTAATAAATATTTTATATTGAATTTTTGTTTCCATTTTTTTAAGACAATCAAAGAAAATATTATTGCCGGAAAATACCATAAATGATAATAAACTCCTGTATAACATAAAGCAACCAATACTATAATAGGTAATAATATTATTGACAGAATAATTAGGAAAGGTAAAGTAATATTGATTTTTGATATATACTCATTTATGATTGGTAAATACTTAATTATTGTGCCTATTATTACAGGTATGTACAACAAACTCCAAACAAAATACAATGGTATTGTTTTCCTTATGTATTCCTTTATATAATTTTCATTTACTTTCTCCTTTTTTGCAACAAAATAGCCAGTTATTATAAAAAATATAGGAACACATATTCTTGTAATTATATTATTAAATGCTAAATCTAATTCGTTTGAAGAGTTAAGAAATGGACGCAAGTGTAATATGATAATTAAAATTGAAGATATATATTTTAAAATGTTTAAGTTTTGATAATTTAATTTATTTATTCTATAATTTCTATCTATATTCTTTTGGATAAATATAGTAGCAAGACTAAAACAAATTATCATTAAAACAATAGCGAAAGGATAACCTAAGCCATTTTCAATTTGAAACACATTTACCAATTTTAAAAATAATATCAATATAGTTATTATTGATATAATTACTATTTCATTTTTATATTTCATATTTAAATCACTTCTAACTCCCAAAATATTATTTTCCAACAATCATATTACATGGATGATGTAATCCACAAATAGCCTAAAATTATTATACTAATTATTATTATCGTAGTAATTACTATAAAAGGTATCATTTTTTTATTTTCTTTCCCTTTTACAAATGCAAATAGATCAGCGATAAATAAGAATAAATATATTATTGTAGAATATAAAGTAAATCCCATAAACTCCTCCTCAGAACAACAATTACTATTTATCTAACTAATTACTACATTGTTAATTAAATAATAACGGTGTATTTCCATATATTGTTATTCTTAATATTCCTATAACAATTAAGTGTAATGGATAATATATGTAAAAGAACCATTTCATCCAATTTAACTTACCTTTTTTTCCATTATAAACATTTAATAATGGATATACCAATAATACTCCTAATGTAATTAATCCATAAATTTTACTTACAAATAAATATGAAATAATTGCATAAATTAAAATCCAAAAGCTCATACTTATAATTTGCTTTTTTAAGTTACCTCTATTTGAATACATAGATAAAATTGACATTACTGCTATACAACTCCAATCAGAAGAAAAAGTTATAATGTTTATTAAAATAATTAATATCCATTTCTGCCACTCTTTTAAATTAGTTTTGTATATGATATAAAGAGCAACTACTGACCAGGCAAGAGACCACATAATGCTTGTTTGATTAAAGATATTTCCAGAACTGAATGGTATATAATTGATTCCAAAAGCAAAGCAATAGGCAAAATGAGATATTATTGCAAAGAGAAATAATCTTAAAATATATTTTTTTAAGTTTTTAGTATAATAAAAGCCTTCACATATAAAGAAAAACATAATAGGTGCGGTTAATCTACCAATGATATGTAAAATATTTGAAATTATATTATTAGGCATTCCTGGATAGATTAAATCTGCAATATGATCAATTGTCATCGCTATAATTGCTATTAATTTTAAATGATTGGAATTCAGTTTTTTCATTATATCACCTCTTATAAAAATTACCTTTTAGTTGTTTAGTGGATTCTAACAAAGGCATCATAATTACTTTATCATTTATAACTAAATTTAAGAAATAAGTACATAATTATTAAACAATATCAAAACTGTGTTGAAACCCAGTATTACTTTTTTTATTATATATTAAAGCATTTTTATTTTCTACACTTCCTGTAAAAATATTAAAATTACTATACAAATTTATAAAAAGAAAGTGCTATATTCCGAAAGTTGTATTTTAACTGTTATATTGATAAATTTATTTTGATTTTTCAAACATTTATGTTGATGTCATCTCATACTAAGGCTATTTTTTTGTTGGTCTAGTTTCAAGTATTTACTTAAAAATTATATTAATAAAGCAAATAATAAAGGCAATGTCAACTGACATTGTCTTTGTTTCTAAAATGGATCCTTTATTTCAAATTCTATTACATCTTGTTTTAATAATTCTCGTTGTTTTTTTGATAAATATTTTTTATTTATAATTGCTTGTAATATAAATTCATCAAAGTAATTATCATTCATTATATAATAACCATCAACTTTTTCTAATGTTATTTCTTTTTTTATTTATTGTATGAATATTTGTATCTATGTATTGATAATTGTTTAAGTGATTTATCATAATACATGGCATACATTTCATATTTACCAGATTCACTAGGAATAGTATTATATTCATTAGTTGTTTTATTGTATATGGAATAATATACATCTTTTTGAGCCCTAAATTGTGTTGGTAATAATATTTTAAGTTCTGATTTCATTTTAGTGCTTAAAACCCAATTATTACTATTTTGAATACTACTCAATAAATTACTTACATCTTCTTTGTCATAGTATGCATTAATAATTACATATTCTGTTTTATCATCGTCAAAATATGTTTTCCAATTTTGAATTTCTAGTTCTCCATTATTAGGAATACTAGCATCTATATATTCTTTATAATCATTAATTTTACTATAATCTTTTGAAAATGATGGTATTAAACTAAATGAGCCATATACTAATAATAAGAATCCTATTATGAATCCAGCAACAATATTTTTTGTGCATTTGAAACCTTTACTTTCAAATATAAATCCTAATATAATCGATGCAATAGGAAGTGGTAACCAACACCAGAATATCCAGGCATTTTTAGTAAAGTTAAATCCATGTTGTGGATTAATTTCATCTATTAGCGATAATGACCATAATGCTCCCCATAAACTACATATCGTAGCGATAAATAATATTATCATAAGAGTACTTATTAATTTAGTATTCTTTAGAGATTTAATTTCTTTATAACTAGAAGTGTCTCCAATATTATTTTCTGGATTTTTAAACTTACTCCTTATAAAATTTATTAATTCTAAATCGCATCTATTTTTTTGTAGTATTATAATCATATTTTTGTCAGCACATTCTAGATAGAAATTAGTATCATTCTCAACACACCTACTTATTTCTGAATATTTAATGGTAAATGTAACGGATTCCCCTTTTCTAATAAGATGATCTCCGTAAAACTCTGTTTCAAAATTTGTATCTGCAATACCTTGTTTTTTGATTCTATTAAATTCTTTCTCAGAATAATACTCTAATCTTACTTTATAAAGCAACATTAAGAATATCTGACATATAGTAAAAAATGCTAATGTACTTACAAGATTTTTGGATGTTATAGCTATAATTGATGAGACAATTAAATTTGAGATTAATCCTCTAATCACAAATACCCAATACACTCTTTTTGGAAAGTATTTGGCCATTTTCTTATATTCATATCCATCAACTATGCTTTCACAAGTATATAAACATTTACTATCTTTCTTTGCTTTTTCTGCTTTTAAAATTGTTTGGGGCTTTAAAACTCCCTTTTCTTCCGACTTTTGTGTATGTTTAATCTCCTTAATTATCTTTGTTTTTGATTGATTTTTTTTGACTTCACTAACAATTAAGGCAATTACAAAAGATACTATAAACCAAAATGCTATTACTATAAATGTTTCCTGTAATAATTCAGGCCAAGTAGTAAGAGAGCCATCATCATTAGGTGTATTTTTTAATAATACTTCTAATAGTATCCAACAAATTGAAGGAATACAAAATAATGTTAGAAAAAAGCCACTTTTAAGAATGTTTATTTTCTTTTGTTCCATAAATAATACCTCACAATAAATTAATAATTCTAGTTAATAGTAATTATATCACAGTTATTAAATGATTGTTTTAATCTAAATCAAAATATACTATAAGACAGAAGAAATTAGAATTTATTTATCATTTTTACTAATTTTAGATAAAGATATTCCCATCAACTGAATACTCAATGTTAAAAATAGCATTAAAATATTTAAATATTTTCCTGATTTTATTAGTGATACCATCAATAATAATATATAGCTTATAATTCTACCAAAATTTAACACAACTTCCCTTAATGACCAAAATTCCATTTGATTATCATTTTTTATTAAAGGAATATTGGATAAATTAAATAATCTAATATCAATAACAAAATTTAAAACTCCTACTAATGAACTGTAACAAAAATAATATAAACATAAAGCTATGTTATTATTTATTATTAATAATAAAATCAAGCTAATAACTGGGACAGCAGCACAAATGACAATCATATTTTTATCATTTTTATTTCTATAATATTTTGTATATATATACTGAAAGATTATAGTTAATAGACTAGAAATTGATGAAAATATTCCTAAATTAAAATCTGTTTTAAAAGCATTAATAATTAATAGTGTAATTAAAATTTTAAGGGATCCATCTGCAACACTCATACCTTTGAAAAAATCTAATTTTAAAATATTTTTTACGTCCTTATTCTTTAATAGTTTTTTCAATGAACTGAAGGGAGTAAATTTTTTATTACTATATGTAATAGGTTTTAGAAAAAAGGACATAACTATTTGTATAAGTGACATTATTAATATAATTATAGCAGTTAACACAAAATTAGTGGTGGTAATTATCGTTCCTAAAATTATTGGAGTTAATATGCTTATTATTGTAACAATTGTTTTTCTTTTAAATTCATATTGTGCTCGCATATCATTGCTTACTTTATTTGATAAAAATAAGTTATATGGGTAAAAATATGTTATCATTGAAGTACCATATAAAAACGCAATAAAGGGTAAATAATTTAATATTTGCTCTTTTAATATGATGATTGTTAACACATATACTGCATTTAATATAACCCCAATTCTAAACATACCAATTTGAAATTTATTTCTTATTATATATCCTAACATTAAACCAAAAAATCCTACACATAAAAATACAAAAATATTATAAGTGGACAAATCAATTAGTGAGTTTTTTGATATTTTATAAAAATAAGCTGTTAAAAATGGTCCAGAAAAAATATTTATTATTTCTCTAAATACATTTGAAAATATTAATATATTTGTCTCCTTATTTTTCACTATTTAAAATCTCCTTTATTAAACTTGATACACTATCATATTCCCTAATAGCTATTGATTTTAATTTTGATACTGAGTCAGCCATACAGTAACCATTAAATTCTTGTACCATTTCTATATCACTATAACCATCACCTATTACATATGTATTAGTTTTATTAACATTATTACAAAATTTAATTAGCCAATATATAGCTTTAGCTTTATTTGTTTTATTAGAAATAATTTCAATAGAATTTGTATTCACATAATATGCTTTAACATAATTTCCATATTTATTATTAATAAAATTTGCTTTATCTAACGCGTATTCTTTTGAATTATATTTTATATGTATTTTAGTTAAATGTTTATGTTCAAATGTTACTCTACTATCAATTTCACCACAGCAAAAACAATCTATACACTCACTTAAATTTAAATCATTTTGTATTTGTGGAATAATTTCATCAGGAATACAAATGTTAAATAAAACTTTATTATTCTTATCTATAATGGTTGTTCCGTGATTTAAAATAGCGTAATTGTAATTAAAATCATATATGTCTAATTTATTATGAAAGTCTAAATAACTCCTTCCAGTCGCAATAACAAACAAATTTCCTGAATCCATAAATTTATTTACATATATTTTATTATTTTCTATATCATTATCATTCAGGTAAAATGTTTGATCATAATCGCTTACTAATAATTTTGGCATGATACTTCTCCTTCTCTTTTTTTTATTAAAAAAATATTAATCTACAATATTTTTCAATATTGCTCATTTATAACATTTACTTGTATTCTAATTCTCTTAAGTAAATTTCTATTTCATTGTCTGATAATTTTTTATTTAAACACAAATTATCCTCTATTGACATATTAAATAATTCTGTTTCTTGATTAACAACATCAATATCTAATATAGCGTACTTTATATCATAATTATTAAAATATTTCTAATTATTTCTTCTAGTAAATAACATTTTATATATTTGCTTTGTTTTTTGTAGTACTCTGCTCCCTTATTTTTGTATTATTTTTTCAAAATATTTATCATTGTTAAGTGCTTTTACTGTTCTAATATTACTAATAAAATCTTGATATACTGATGTGCACTCATATTTTTTATCATAAAATAAACATAATAATACTTTTCCCTTATTTAATAAATAAAATAGAAAATTGATACTATTATTATGCTATTTCATTTCATACTAGCTGCATACATTAACTTTAATTTAAGTCGTTAATAACCCCATTTATTAGATTTAAGTCAGACGGAATAATCCATTTTACATTTGCAAGTTTAAATAGTACTAGAGGTATAATTGCACCACTTCTAGCACCATCCATCCATTTTGGATTATTTGGCATTAAAGCATATAATTCTTCAATTGAGATTTCATTAAATACTTTTTTTGTACCTTTAATATAATCTTCTAAACTTAACATATATTTATGAATATTATCATTAAATAAAGTATTATTAATTAAATTAAATCCTGTTAATAATTCAAACCTTTCTTCTCCACCTGTAAATATTGCACAATCATAATCTTTATCAAGACTAATACTAGATAGTTTGTCTTCAACAAATTTTTCCATCTCTTCAACAGAGTTACCACTATATTTTTCATTAACCTTATCAAATTTATTTAGTAAATCAGCAACTCCAATTGTTAAATTTTTTGTATCTGTTATTTTAGTTCCTACAAATGTTACTAGTTCAGTTGTTTTTCCACCCATATTAATTATTAAAACTTTCTTGTTATTATAATCATTCTTCATGGCCTTAGCTAAGTAGTAGTTTTCAATGCCATGACTTATAATATTAAAATGTAAATCAAACTTATCATTAAATAGTTTTACTAATTCTTGTTTTCTTTCTTGTATTAAATTTCTAAAAATACCTGTAACAAAAATATTAGTATTATAATATTTTAAATCATATTTACTTTTAATTTCTTTAAAATAGTCGCATAATTCTTTTAAATTATTTTTACTAATACCTTTTTCGGCATCAAAGTCATTTTTAAAGTAAATAGAATGTTCCTCCAATAGTTCTAATTCATTCTTATAACAATAAACTTTTATTGTTGATGATCCAAGATCAATATAATAGTTTTTCATAGTATCTACCTCCAAATATTATTTTACCATAATATATACCTCTATTATGATTATATATACTATACTCTTCCTCGTCAACAACAGTATATAACATTATGAATGGTAATCTTTATTTTTTATTGTAAAGATTTTCTTATATATAGCAAAAAAGACATATTTAGATTAGTATGTCTTTAATGTTTTCTCTCTTATTTTGAAAAATAAATATAATTGTTCAACCATTCTTCAAATTTATTAGTGTCTTGGTATTTTTCTAAATCATCATCGGAATTTGCATTTAAATAGGCAACAATATTTCCATGCTCAACTACAAGTACTGATGGAGCGTATTTAACGGTTTGATAAAACTTAGTTGTTTTAAATTCTTCGAAGGGAATTGATAAAAAATCTATTTTATATTTTGTCATAAACTCTTGAAATATGTTTTCGCATGGAATAGCCATATTACAATAATTATTGTAAGTAAATAATATATAGTTTTCATTATTAATATTCGATAGATCATTTCCTTTAACTTTTATAAAATTACCATTGTTATAATATTTATCATTTAAATAAATCTTACCAGTATTATCGTTTTGTTTAATTCTATTTGAACAAGCTGTCATTAATATAGAAAAAATGCAAATTATAATAATTAATATTTTTTTAGTCATTATTAGAACTTTCCGTTAAATTTTTGAAATCAATATCATGATAATTTACTTTCCAAAAATCATAAGTTGTTTTACCATTAATTGTTTTCTTTATTTGTATATTATTTTTTCCATTGTAATACCAATAACCACCAACATTATAAATTTTTTCTTTATCCCAGCCAAGGGACACTAGAAGGTTCTTAGTCATTCCGGCGTATCCTCCACCGCCACACATTAAGAAAATGTATTTATCTTTGGGAAAATAATACTCTAGATATTCTAATGATTCTTTATAATTTTCTTTGTATGTTCCATCTTCATTTTGAGTAAATAAGGTCTTTCCTGTGTAACTCTTGCCTACTTCTTCTGGTAAGCCTTTTACTTCCGTTAATAATGGATAAGGTACTATTTCAAAACCTTTAATCATTCCTGATAAATAAGAATCACCACCAATGGCTGAATAGTTACCTGGATCTATTAACATTCTCATATCACGATATACTGAATCACTTCGATTTAGATAGTTATCTATTGTTTGTTCATTAATGTTTTTATCAATGCCTAATTGTCCCCTTTCTCCTCCAGTTATCTCTGGTTTGGGTAATGTTTTAAGAGTCTTATTATTAGTATTACTAAATATTAAAAAACTTGCTAAAAATCCTATCAACAAACTTACAATTGATACAATTATTAGTGAAAATAATTTTTTCATAATTTTTCTCCTTTCACATACAACTGTATCGTGATTTAATTTATTATTCTATAACTTTGTGGTTGAAAAAAACTCAACTGTATGTTGAGTTTATTTTGGACAATTATTTTTTAATTCTAATGGTATCTTATATGTTATAACTTTATTATTTTTGTCGGTGGCATTTATTTCTAAATAAAGACTGTTGTTATTATAATATTTACAAGTTTTTATGTAATTATCTATATTTAGTTCTACATCTTTTAAATATTCTTCTAAGGTTATTTCCTTACTATTTGATTTACAACTACTTATTATAATATTAGTATTGTTATTTTTTTCATAAAGACTACATTCTATCTTTTTATAAACAGTAGTATCATTACCACCACAATAATTTATATGTGAAATATAGATAGAAGACTTTTTCTTATCATAAGCAATACTTCCTGATACATTAAATTCATTGCATGTTGTTGATAAAGTTTTAAATTTAAAAGTCTTATTATCATTAATATTTTTTACAATTATTATTGTTCCTATTATTATGGCAATGATTACTATTAATAGAATTGATCCTATTAATATATTTTTATTTCTATTTTTCTTTTTAGTTATAAGGTTTCCATCTAATATATCTTCTATACTGATATTAAAATCTTTACTCATCTGTCTAATTAAGGTTACATCAGGAAGGTTTATACCATTTTCCCATTTACTTACTGCCTGATATGTTACACCATATTTATCAGCAAGTTTTTGCTGTGTCAAATTATTATCTTTTCTTAGTTTTTTAATAAATTTACCAACTTTTTCAGGATTCAAGACTATCACCACACAATTATATTTAAATCATTAAAAATATTATTTTAATTATACTATTTTCTTATTGGCAACACAAGGTTGGCATGCTTTTTATGAATCATTACAACGGTTCTATTCTTATTCCTAAAACGCCATATTTTTCTTGCTTTTCTTTAGTATAAAATTTCTCTAAGACGCTAATTAATTCATCCTTTGTCATTGATTTATCAGACAATACTGAAATATCAAAATCTTTAAACATATCTTCAAATGAATTATATCTTAAAAGTCCAATAACTTTAACCTCGAATGATTCATCTTGATTATCCTCTTTAAGAAATTTAATAGTGTCTCCTATTTTTATTTTTTGTCTCTTCTCATCAAATAATCTAATTTCTATTCTTTTAGTTCCATTTTTAATAAAATCATAATATTTTTGTTGAAGTTTCATTTCATGTTTCATTTTATATTTTTCCTTCCATTTATATTTTTTATAATTTTATAGTTGATTTTTAATCAAATAAATCGGTACTATAACTACCTAAGATTATAGCATAATTTAGTGTTTTTGAATATTTCTTTCATATTTTAAGTTTTTTATATCAAAACAAATATTAAGATGCTATAATGTATAAAAACAGGAGGTTTAAAAAATGAATGTTGAAAGAAAAAAAGTTTCATTAGCAAGGGATACTTATGAATGTGTTGGTCTTTCTAGTGATTCTGTAAATGCTCAAATATTTAAAAATAAAATTAAAGAATATATTAGTATGTTGGACGAAATTATCGAAAGTAATTTTGATAAATTAACTAACAAGGAACTTTATGAATTATTAAGTAAAATCTATTGTATATCTTTTGATGAAATGGATTATTTAAAAATGTTATCTAAACATAACAATAAACAATACACATATATACACAAATTACCGACAACTATGGTATTTTCTGATATAGCAACTGAAGGACATGGCAAAGGTTTTGATTGGTGGAATGAGTTCTATCAAGTTTACTATGTCGCTGCAACTAGTGATCAATTTAAATTTGATTATAATAAAACATATTCAAAAAAAGAAATTAAAGAATTATTAGCTGATAAAAGTATTGTTGTTTTAAAATGTGAAAATGAGGCAATTAATGATAATAAAAGTTTTGTTCAGGAGGATTATGAGGCAATTGTACCTTTAGATATAAATAGTGAAAATTATATTGATAATGCACTTGTATTTATTTCGGATAATTATGGTGGCAAATTGATGAGAAAGAAATTAACAAAAAAAGTTGTTTTAAAAGATATTAAAAAAATTATAAATATTTTGAACAATGAAATTGAAGATATTTTTTCTAACGCAAAATCACAGGATCCTTACTATTTAGGAACTTCTGTTATTTGTAAAGAGTGGTTTGACTCATCAGAAGAAAAGGAAAAATATAACAATATTCAAAAAGAATTATTAAAGCAAATGAAGAAAAATAACAATTAAGTAAGATTGAATATAGAATAGTATAAGCCTATGGAGTTTAAGGAAGTACTATTCTTTTTTATATATGGTGTCATTTTACTTTAGACAAAAAGGCAAACCATTTTTAGTTTGCCTCTTAAATTATCATTAAATATTTAAATACATTAATCTTTATAATTTAATAACTCTAATTTTAATTGATCATATACTTTAGTTTCAAGTTTTGACTTTTTCTTTAATTTCTCAAATTCACTATTTAAAAGTAGAAACTCATCTCTTGCACTCATGGCATGATCTGATATACACATTTTTCCTATAAAGTTTGAAAACATAAATCTATAAATAAATGCACAAAACTTCTTTTTCTTAACACAGTTTTCATATTCCCCTTTAGGAAGTATTTCATACCCTAGTTTTTTAAGAACATCATAACCTTCAATAATGGCATCCATAATTAATAAAGAATATTCTTTATCTTTCTTTAATAGTTTTAGATTGCCATTTACTTTGTAACTAGCAAATACTAGTGGAAGAACAGCACACGCATGTGTTTTAAGATAATCATTCATTTTATTTTCTATAGTTACTTTTATTTTTGTTTCTTTGAATATAGAATTTATAAACTCATTATTTATGTCTTTTCCATCTACTCTGCCGATTTCAATCTTATTTAAACAAATTGAATCTATATACCCATCATATTTTTTACCGGCAGCCATAAAGAACGCAAAAAGTACATTTTTATTTTTTATATTCATATATTTTTCAACAGACATATTATTGCCTACAAATACTATATTTTTACTCTTATTATTTTCTATTATTGGGATAATACTATCTAGGGAAGAAAATCTTGAAACTACAAATATACAGTCATAAATATCATCTTCTTCTAGTTTTTCTATTACATTAAAATGATCAATAGTTTTTTTACCTAGTTTATGTTTTATAATAAGTCCATTATTTTTTAAGTTTTCGTAAGTTTTATTTCTTGCTAAAATGGTTACATCGTTACCTTTTCTTATAGAGTGAGCTAGGTTTGACCCAAGTACACCAGCTCCAATTATCAATAATCTCATTTTCTACCAAATCCTTTCATATTTATTATATTTACTTTATTTTATCATTTCTAAAGTTATATACAAATGTTATGCATCTGTACTTCTATATGCACTTAAGTTAAGCTCTATAATTTAATTGAATACACTTTCCTTTTTGTTCTTCATTCGTTGTTAATTTTTTTAATAACTTAAGTAAACTTTTCCAAATTGTTCATATGAACAATAGTTTTTCTACTCTTTACCACTACTTTTTTGTTCTGTACTTTTAAAATTTTATCAACATTTTCTATGGTTGTTGGTCTGTGTGCGATTATAATAACTGTAGAATCTTTTAACACCTCACTTATTATATTTTTTATTGTTTGCTCATTTTTAACATCAATGTTTGAGGTTGGTTCATCAAATATATAAATGCTAGTGTCTTTAGCAATAGCCCTTGCAAAAGCAAGCAATTGTTTTTCGCCCTTAGAAAAGGAATTTTCATTAACTATTTCATATATTCCATTCTTAAAATTTGTAACTTTGTTGTAAAGACCAACTAGTTTTAAAATATCTATAATTTTCTCATCAGAAAAATTATTTTCATTATTAACTACAATATTTTTCTTAATTGTGTCATTAAAGACATAAGGGCTTTGCTGGATAAATGATATATTCTTTCTTAGGCTTTCTAATGAAATATCATCAATATTTTTTCCGTCAAATGTAATATTGCCAGAATTAATTTTATAAAAACCCAATATTAAATTAACAATGGTCGTTTTTCCTGCTCCTGTTTCTCCAATAAGAGCTACTCTTTCACCTTCATTTATGGAAAAATTAACATTTTCAAGTATACTCTTTTTATTTGAATACGAAAAAGATACATTTGAAAATTTTATATTACCATATAACTTTTCAGTGTTTTCTCCCTGGTAAATATTTTCTATGTTTTCATCAGTTCCCATTAGTTCATCTATTCTGTGCATTGATATTTTGCCCTTTTGTATATCTTCATAATGGTATAACATATTGCCTAGAGGTTCAAAAAATTTATCAATATAGCTTACAACAAGGTATATTACCCCAATATCAATATTAGCAACTTTTCCCTGTAAGCATAAGTATAGTATTAAAGAAATTATAAAATATCTAGTTATTGACCTTACAGGCGTTAAAATACTTTGAGAATCAAAATATTTGGTTGACATACTTAACTCAGCACTACTATAATCTATAAATTTTTGTCTTCTTTCATTTTGAATATTAAAAATATGTGTGGTTTTTATACTTGAAAATGTTTCACCAAAATAATCATTTAAATTTTCAGTTATTTCAATCTCCCTTTTTTTATAATAGGCCATTTTTTTGCCTATTTTAAGTACCGCTATTACTAGAAATATACTAGAAACTATCATTATTATAGCAAAATAGATATTAACAAAACTCATTACTATCAATACCAAAATTAAAAATATGCCAGAACTTAGAAACATGGGTAACGTTCTTCCTATAAATTCACCAATATTTGATATATCTGATGTCATTCTTGTAACCAATGTAGAAATATGCATATTAGAAAATGTATCCATGTTAAAATCCATTATTCTTTTATAAGTAGTTTTTCTTATATCATATATTAAATCTTGAGTATTCTTAGCTAATATGGTAGATTTTAAAAACTCTAAAATTGCACAAATTAGAGTAGTAATTAAATAAACTGATACAAGAGAAAATAATTTTTGTTTTATATCATGAAAGACTACATCACTTTTAACTAATGCTATTGTTTGTTTTATTATATAAGGTAAAAAGGTATTTATTAAAGAAATTATGATTATAAGTAATATGACTAATAAAAATTTGTACTTATATTTAAGAATTATTTTCTTTAAGTTAATCATTTAATTTTTACCTCCTAATTCCTTTAATTTCTTATCCTCTAATATATATTTTTTATCGGCATTTTTTATATCTTCAATCATATTTGAAATTATAATTAAGGTTATATTTCTATTCTTTGTTATATTATCTATTACTTTTTTGCGTGTTTTAATATCCAATCCAGTTAGGCCGTCATCAATTATTAATATTTGGGGTTGACTAATAACATTTCTTGATAAAATAAGTCTTTGTTTTTGACCACCTGATATTTTAATACCGTCCTCGCCAATGTAGGTTTCACACTTTTTAGGAAAACTTTTAATTGTTTCTAATAGACTTGAATATTCTAGAGATTTTTCGATTTCTTTTTCTGTATAATTTTTTCCAAGATCTATATTATATTTTATAACATTGTTGTAAATATAATCTTCTTGCATAACATACGATATACTATCATAAAAAGATGTTCTATTTATTTCATTTATATCTATATTATTAAATGATATTTTGCCATCTTCTACTTTATAAAATTTAGCTAAAATATTAGCAAGTGTTGTCTTACCAGACCCTGTATTTCCTAAAATTCCTATAAAACTACCATATGGAATACTTATATTTATATCTTCTAAAATATTATCTGATTCGTTGTTGTATTTAAAGTTTAAATTTTTAATGTTTATATCAGGTTTTTTCGGCATATTTTTAGTTCCGTCTGAATCTAATTCTATATTATATAATGAATCTATTCTCTTATTAACTATTTTTAATGTATTTACTTTTTTGACTAAATTACCTGTATATACATAGTCAGAAAGTACTTTTTGTATAATTGAGTTAAATGCAACAAAGTCACCTATAGTTATCACTTTTTGAACTACAAGGTATATGCCATAAACACAAGCAATAGAAAAACTAATTCCTCTACATACTGTCGAAATAGCATCTATATGAGCAATCACTTTATTATAATCTATGCTCTTTTCTTTTAATGATTTGTTTATATTATTAAACTTGTCTACTACTTCTTTTTCCCGAACATATGATTTAATTACGGTAAAGCCACAAAAACCGTCATTTATTTGCTTGGACAAATCCGCCTCTAAATCCTGTTTATCTCTCAATAACTTCTGTGATTTAGCGTTCTGTTTAATTATTAGAAATAAAAATATAGGAAATATGGTGAATACAGATATACTTAATGAAAAATTTACATATTTTATCGAAATAATGAATCCTATTATGGTATACGCTAATACTCTTGTAATTTCTATAAATCCATGTCCTACTATCGACCATATTTCATTTATATCATTTATTATATATGAGACAAATGTTCCTTTGTCGATAGTTTCAAAAAATTTAATATTAGCACTTTCAAGTCGTTGGAGTAAACTAAATAGTACTCCCTGTTTAACCTTTCTACCAGTGGAAAATATTATCCTACGATATAAAAATGTCAATACAAATGAGAGTAATAATATTAAACCTAGCAATACTATTTTATTAATTAAATCAGTACTTACCATTCCAGCATTTTCTAGTATTATATCTAATATTTTTCCAAAAATAACTGGTTCAAGTAATGATAAAATAATATCTGTTATGTATATTAATAGAAATGAGAATAGTCCTATTTTATGTTTTTGTAATTCTATTTTAATTAGTTTATTCATTTTTTACTCCTTTTACTGCCATCAAATAAGTTCTTATATGTTTTAAAAATAAAAAGGTCAATACCATTAACTTGATCTTTTTATACATATATATTTAGTCTAAAATGATAAGTCATAGTATCAAATATTATGCTTATTTATTTTCTTTGTTACTATAAACAACTTCATAAAACTCTTCCCAGTTTTTAACTCTTCTTATATTTATCTTCCTGTTATAAGGGGTATCCATTAAAATGGTTGTTATTCCACTAGTAATTAAGTCACTACATATTCTTACAGAATCATCAATCATGATGTCAATGTCATTTTTTAGGCATTCTAGTGATTTGGCATGCATGTCATAAGCATCTGTTAAAATTAAATTATCATAATAGATATTATTTTCATCAAGCCACTTTTTAGTCATATTATATGGCTCACTGTATTCTCCATTATCTCTGCCTGTAATAATATAAATTAAATGTCCATCATTATGAAGTCTATCTATATATTCTTTTGCTTTCTCTTTAACTTTTAATTTCTTAGCAATACATTCAATATTGTCTCTGTAAAATGAAAGTTCTTCTTCATTACTCCAATCAAACATACCAGTTCGTATGTATTTGGCATTTGGATTTATAATTCCTGTATTTCTTAATTCTTTGTCATGTATTAAATATGTTTCCAATAACATTTCATCAAAGTTTGAAATAACATTATCTATATCAATACCTATTCTCACAACTTACCTCCGCTACTTCTAATCAACTATAGCTAGTATACTATTTTTAATATATTTTAGCAAATGTTTCATATTTTACAATTATACTAAAAAGTTAGACTTAGCTTCTTAAATATCATTATTCGAATGAATAAATATACATATATTATCTTATAAGGATAAGTGATTTTATGAATATAATAAATAACAAGACAGTTTCAGTAGCAACTAGTAGCGAATTAAAAGAAGTCTTGGAAAATAATAATGGGTATGAATATATTTATTTAGAAAGTGATATTACTTTAAAAAGTGGTATTACAATAAATTCTAAGAAAAGTAAAGTAATTATTAATGGGACATATCAAGGTATCACACATATTTTAACGGGAATGAATAGTTCTAGTGATTCGGACACTATTGTTGCGACTGCTCTTACAAAAGAGGTTCAAGTAAAAAATATAAAGATTATAAATCCAAATATAAATGGTATTATATATGTACCTGAGGTGGATAGTTATGATGAGATAGTAACTATTTATGATAATATTACGTTTAATGGAGTCCAATTATCATTTAATCCCTATGGTGTTGTTAAGATAAGTAATTCAGTGATTACTATTGAAAATACTAGTGGTATTGAATGTCAGGAAGTATGTGAAGCAGAGCGTGTTATAATAGGCGGAAAAACTAATATATCAAGTGATTCAACTAATTTTTCTCTTTTTGCGTTTAGGAGTGATTCGATAAATCCTTCCCTCGTCTTTTTGTGTAAGAGTGATATTATTTTAGCTACTGATAATAAAGATTTGATGACGGGAACTAATAAATTAAATTTTACAATTCTTCATGATACTAAAGTACACCTAACTACAGGAAATGGTTTTGCTTCTTTAGCTGATTATGGCGCTAATAATGTATTAATAGATGAACGAGCATCATTTATATTTATTGAAAAGAGTCATCAAAGAATACCAATGTGGGCCATTTTTGGTTCATTAACTATGAAAGAAGATTCTGAATTACAAGTTATAAACTCCTATAGCAATACACCTAGTGATAATTTTAATATTCATTTTAAGGGTACTCAATGTAAATTAAATTTATATAATCCTAAAAGCTTTACATTATATACTAAAAATGCAAATGTTATATATACTGATAACGCTATGACGTTTGATATAACATGTTCTAGAATTAATATGTGGCCAGATTCTTTAGATCTTTCTACAGCTGGAGATATAAATAATATACCTAATTATTCTTGGTACAAAGAAAATGCTTTACTTAAAATTGAGGGAACTATACTGTCATCACTAACCTCTATTACAAAATATAATTTAACAACTACTGAATTAAAAAATTTACCAGATGTTGGTAATTTTAAATTTCAGGGAAGAAAACAACTTTCCATTGGAAATACCTTTATGAATATTCATCCAATTACATCAACAAAAAATAAGATCAGTGGTCATACAAATAGTTTTGCTGATGTATTGATTAAATACAATAGTAATAGTCAAATAGTAAGTGCTGATGGAAATGGATATTTTGAGTATAATATGCCCTCTGTAATAAGTGATAATACTAAGGTAGAAATAATTGCAAATGTGGCGGGAAGTTTCATCTATGGTACGAGATCTATTACTACTCCATTTAATGGTGAATTAACTTTATTAGATGCTAATCAGGCAATTGACTTTTCTTTTACCCCTATTAACAACAGTTATATATTTCCAAAAACTAGTGAACTTAAAACAAAAATAGTTGATAGTAGACTAACGAGTTCTGATTGGAAACTATATGCATATATCAATAAGCCTTTAACTTCACTCAATGGATTCACGTTAGAAAAAGCCTTGGTATTTAAAAAATTTGATGATGAAGTTATAACTTTAACGACTACTCCTACCCTAGTCTTTGTAGGTAATAACAACCAAGGTAATGTAAATTTTAAAGAACTTAATTGGTCAACGGAAAAGGGTCCATTATTAGATCTTACTAATGAGGCACTAGAAGTAAACGAGGAATATTTTGCTACTATTTATTTTAATGTAGAAGAATAATTAATATTAAAAAAAGAGTCAATGTAATATTGGCTCTTTAGTAATTATAAATATTTTTATTATTGTGAATTTTGCAAGTAGCTACCATGAGCCACCGCCTCCGCCACCTGATCCACCACCAGACATTCCTCCTCCTGATGATGAGGATGAAGAACTGCTTGATGGACTGGAAGTCATAACACTCCTAGCTGAATCCATTGTAGAATCCATAAATCTATTAAATGCTGGCATATCAAATGGGGAATCGCTATCATACCATTCCGGTGCCCTTAAAGTGATTGATTCGAACTTTTTAATCCATTTATCTGATACACCTAATACATAGGTATATGGCAAAATATCGTAAAAATATGTTGGATTTTGTAAAACCATTGCTTCTAGCTTTTCTTTTTCGGCAGTTTCAAGATAGTTTTTAAATCCCTTTATCTTACCTAACATTTCATTACCATATGGTGTTCTTTTTGGTAAGTACTTTATACATATTACCATTCCTATAATACAAATTATTCCAATAACATAATAAATAAAATAGAATTGATCTTCAATTAATGCAGGAAGTACTAAAAGAGCCCATGGAACTCCTCCAAATCCTGCTCCCAAAGCAAGCCCTAATATTATTGGAGCCAAACGGGATGTTGTAGGTTTACCATTGACATAAAGGTTCTTATTTCCATCCATTATTATATGTGTTGCAATCGTAAAACCAATTCCTGGACCTAACAAGTCAAGTAATAAAGTTTCAGGATCTCCATATAAATAAATTGGAGGTATAGTTATTAAACAGAATGTTATAATAATCATTAAGATAATAAATATTTTATTACTAGCTAACATTTTTTCAAAAATTTTATTTTTGTTTTCTTTATCATTGATATTAGATAATATAGTATTCGTTGTAGTATAAAAATTATTATATAAGCTCTCCAAAGTAACCTCGTTAGCACTGTTTTTTATTTTAAATAATCCTTCCAAAAATAACCTTTCATTTTCATTTGTTCCATCATAGTCTTTTAGTTTGGTTATTTTAAATCCCTTATTTTGGGTTAACAACTTTTTGTCTTTTGTTTCAGTTATTTTTATATAACCTTTATTTGCTAAGTAGATAAGTAAGGAAATTACATCTTGACTATCTGCTTCTCCCTTATATAAAAATCCTACCTCTAAACTATTAAACCCTTCTGGAGGATAGAATTCAACCGTTTCTATTACCTTATCATCACGACCAAATATATACCATATAAATATGGAAATTAGTAAAGAGATGATTGGTATTAAATATAGAATATAGTTTAGGGGATTTATTTTTGGAATAATAAAATATCCCTCAGGTAACTCACATCTAATAGTTATTCCTTCTCCTACTCCAAGGATACCATTATAACTTCCTGATATTTTATTTTCATCAACACTATAGTCTATTTTACTATTATCTGTTGAGTTTTTTATTCCTGAAGAGAAACCTAATTTACTTTGATCAAACTCTTTAGGCATTGTAACTGTGAAAGTGACATTACCAATTACTGTATCCCATTCATTTCCAATGATATTATAATATAACTCATCATAGTCCTTAATGGGATCTTTTCCTAAATTGTAATTATATTTTATGACATAGGTTTTCTCTCCAGTATGTGCAGTATTCGCCGAACCTATTTTAAGTTTTAGATTTCTGTTTTCTATTGATTTAGTATAGTCATCATTGACACTTAAATTTCTTACGTGTGCCCTATTATATGATGTAGTACCATCCAATCTTTTGATTGTATTATTTAAGGGGATGGTTCTATATATTCCATGTTTTGGCTTATTAAAATACGCAGTTATTGTTTCTGTTATATCGAAGGAGTTATTTTCATTAACTTTGATATTAACATCATATTTATCTATTACGTAATCGTAATCACTATACTGATAGTTTTTACTTGGGGTTAGAGTCCAGCTTAGGTAAGATGTTTCATCTAGAGCTTTAACACTTGTTGGCGAAAGGAATATAAAGGATAATATAAATAAAGCAATAACTCTAATAATTTTTTTCATATCATACTCCATAATTAAAACTCTACTTTGATGTTTTCTCTTTCAGCAGCATCTGTTTCAAACATTTTTTTAGCTTTGTATCCAAATAATCCTGCAAAGATGTTACTGGGAAACATTTTTACTTTATCATTATAGATTCTAACTACACCATTATAGTATTTTCTAGAATTTGCGATATCTTCTTCAACTTTAGTTAATTGATTACTTAAGTCTTTGAAGTTTTCATTTGCTTTTAAATCTGGATATGCTTCAGCTAAAGCCATAATTTTATTAATTCCACTAGTTAACTGTTCATTAGCCTTAATTTTTTCTTCATCAGACATATTCTCATAAGCACTATTTCGTAAACTAATTACTTTTTCTAGTGTTTCTTTTTCATGTTTAGCATACCCCTTTACTGTTTCTACTATATTAGGAATTAAGTCCCATCTTTTCTTTAGATAAACATCCATTGTTGAAAAAGCTTCATCTACTTTATTATTTAATTGAACAAAACTATTATATAGAGCAATAATATAAATAATAAGTAAAACAACGATTCCAATAATAATATAAATCCACATAATTTCACCTCCTATTATATTTAGATTTTACCATACTTTAACATTTTAGGAAACTATTTTATATAACTAATTTATCTTTATGATTTCTTATATATAATCTTAAATAGATAGCTCTAACAGCTCTATCAATACCACATACAAAAGATAGTCCAGTTAAGCCAATATTATATTTTTTGATAAGATAACATAAAGGAATGCGAACACATATTCCTCCAATAAAAGCCATCATTCTGATTGCCTTGGTATTTTTATTTGCCGATAAATATGCCCTGTAATTACATCCGGCAACTGTAGTAATAAATTCAATTGCATATATCCAAATATATGGGTTACAACTACTCCAAGAAACACTCCTTCCAAGGAAAAGATAAAATGGATATATAAATATTGGAATTATTAGCATAGCAAAGATGTTTCCATATATTTCTACTCTATCTGCCTTTTTTAATAGATTAGGAACGTTATTTTTAATATCGTTTGAATATTCAACTAATAATCCAGAATAATATCCTTCTATTATTTCACATAATGTGTCAATTATCATACCACATACACAATGTATAGCATAAACATTTGTTCCGAATGAACTTGCTACACTGGTATAATATATATTGACTATTCTTTGGATAATTTTGTTAAAAATCAAGTCTTTAGCAAAATATATTATTTGCTTTATATACATAACACTTGATTTATAATTTTTATATTTAGAAAATAATAGTAATAATAAAGTATTAATAAGTTGTGATATTATTGTAGCAACATATATTCCAATCTCATTATATCCACATTTTATACTAATGTAGTCCCCTATTATATTAACTAATGATGAGATAACTGTTGTAATCCAAATCTTGTTGGTTTGCTTATTTACTTTTAAAATATTTTTAGGAACATAACCTAACGCTAGTAATGGCAGTTGAATGGCTTTTAATTTTAGGATTATAGATAATATTTCTCGGGCGTTATTTTCTAGATGATAAACATATGTTATCTTATTAGAAAATGTGAAAATTAAAATAGAAATTATTATAGCACTCACTAATTCTATTAGCATAGCAGAGGTATTAATTTCTTTAGAATCTTTATTTGTCCTAGCTAAAACTATCATATGGGCACTACTGACGCAGGTTTGGATTGTGTTGATGGCCCAGTTTAGAGTTATAAAAGAAGAAAAAACTATGATTGCTGTTGTGCCGATAGAATTAGACATTGACTTATCTATTGTAACTAATAAAGTATTAGTAAATTCTACTAATATGTAAGGTAAAACAAAAAGAAATGTCTTTAGAAGTTTTTTATCAAATATTTTTTTCATACTTACTCCACTAATATTTTTTAACTATTCATTAAATTAGCATATAAAATTTTAAAAATCAATCTAGATATATATATAATTAGTTTGGATATTAATAATTTTGATAATATAAAAAAATATTATGCTTTAAACATAATACCCTTTTATTAAAACATTTATGGTAGAAAATAAAATATTGCTTGTATTTTTATCACCGGTAATTTCTGTTTTAATTCGTAGATTGGCTGGGGCTGTTATTTCGGCAAAAGCAACTTCAGAAAAGTCCATATCTTCTGTATTTCCTTTATTTAACTCAAATGATAAGTCTGTTAAGTCTTTTCCTGTAGTAGTATTCATAAGAGAAAATTTGCCTCCTGTTTCAGTTGTTACACCAGATATTCTGCCACATACTGTTATTTCAAATAGGCCTGTATTATTTATAGTTATATCTTTATTATTTTTAATTTGTATTATATTAGCAGTTCCTGGTATTATTCTGCAAGTATAAATAGATGCATCTGTTGATTCTGTTGTACTAGCATATCTTATAAAGCCTATGGTGCTGTAGGATGTCGGACCCATGTTTCCTTTTGGTCCGGTCGGGCCTATTTCTCCCTGCTCTCCTTTAGGTCCTGTTGGTCCTATATCACCTTTATCACCCTTGGGACCGATATCTCCTTTGGGTCCTTGTATTCCAGATGGTCCAGTTGGGCCAACTTCACCTTGAACTCCGGCAACACCTTGATCTCCTTTTAGACCTTTTTCGCCTTGTTTTCCTTTTGGAATTATAAAATCAAGAATATGCTTTTCTCCATCAAAATTATCTATGACTTGCGCTTTGTCATTTTCCTCTCCTGTAATAGTATTTCTAATTTCGATTTTTTCAGACGGTCCGGTTGGACCCTTAATACTTTCTGTTGCCATCCATTCTTTTTTATCTTGATTCCAAATATATAAAATATCTCCTATGAGATAACAATCGCCACTATTTCCTTTGGGGTGTTTTTCTAATAATTCCTCATATGTATCGTAACTATCTAATATCTCTATTCCCTTTCCTCTAGGGCCAGTTGGTCCTATCATGGGATACATTCCTGCATTATATAGTTTTTCTCTTATTATTTTATTTTCAAAAATATTTTTAATCTTATCATCATTCATAAAATCACCTCTTTTTTAGTATTTTATGAAGTTTTTAAATGAATGATTATAGTAATAGACTAATTAGATAAAAAGAGATTCATCTAATAATGGAATTATATCTATAACTGTTTCTTGGAACTGTAACAGCTATTTTTACTTTTTGAATATTTATAGATATATTTTCTTGCATAGCTAATTATCCTCCATTATCCATTCTTGAAGACTTTTTATTTCTTTTCTACAATATGTACAATAACCCTTAGTAGCATCAATAGATGCTCCACAACTAGGACATTTGATAAAGTTTATGCCATCTTTAAGTACAAGGTGTTCTTGGTTATTCTTTTTCATAATATAAGTATCATTGATATATTTTGGAAAGATTTTATTATTTTCAAAATATATGACTCTAATATCAACAGATACTTTTACAAAATAACCATCGTCTTGTTCATAATCATCAAAACTCATGTAATCTAAAATGTCATAATCAACTACATTGTCTTTAGAAAAATATTTTTTTCTAATATCATAATTCAAGTTATTAAAGAATGTTTTCTTATCTATTTTAGTTCTATTCCAAAAGTCAATTTGTTTTTTATTTATTTTATCTTTATAAGATTTAATAGGAGACAAAATGATGTAAGCATCTGCTATATAGAAAAAATAGTATAAGACAAGTGATAAAATTAGGCCATAAATAAATATTTTTAAAATATCATAGTTATTAAAAGTTCTAGAAGTTAATTTTATAAAAATAAAGGATAATATAAGACTTATTATTATATCTATTATGGCGGTAACTATACGATAGGTCTTATTTTTCAAAATCCTATCATAATGGTATTTACTCCCTAAATCTTTATCAACATAGTCTATATTGTAATGTGTTCTACAATATGGGCAACCATCAATAAAATCTTTTATTTTACCATTCATTCCACAGTTTGGACATTTATAATCCCTATCCTCTTGTTCTTTAGAGATATAAGTATATTCTATTCTAGAATCAAATAGTTTTTCGGTATGAACTAAACTTTTTCCGAGATAATAGTCTTTTTGACATCTTATACCACTTACTATATCGTCGTTATGACTATCATCAGTGTTTCTTTCAAGTATTTTATTTCCAACTATATATTTAGTTTTTATATTTATATTTAATTTATTTAACTTATCTTTATGGTACTTTTCAGAAATTAATGGCATTTTAACACATCCTATCTATTATTGTTATTATTATTGTTGTTATTGTTATTGTTATTGTTTGATGAGCGGCCATCTGAAGGGGATGATGAAGATCCTGGTACGTAATGAGGAATTAAGCCTAGATATTCATTGTTCATTTCTACACCATCAATACTTGGATCAATACACTTGGCATTAATTACCTTTTTTATTTGAGAATTATCGTCTTGTATAGATAGACATAAACTACTTTTTCCACCTATTACTTCTCCTTGGGGATTTTCTGTTAAGAAAATATATATTTCGTCTAACTCTTCTTTAGACAACTCATAGTATTTTGTTAAATCAATACATCTTTTTGTTCTTATTAACTCTTCATATGTTTCTGGTTCTTGTTTCATTTTTTTAACTCCTTATCTAAATAATAAAATTCTATATTTTGAAATGGTAAATTTATGGCTTGGATATGATAGTAAGCATTATTTTTTTGCTTAGTATAATGATAGTCTCTTAAGGACTGTGTAGTAAAGAAAATATTATTGGCATTTTCTAGAGAATAAAGGTCTTTATATTCTTTAATAAAATTAGTGATGTCATAACAATAATATCCTTCTTTATCTGATTTGATGTTATCTAGGACACCTTTATAAATTTGAGATGTCGCTAAATGACGCTGTTTCGTTCTATTTTCATCGCCATAGGTTACTAAATTACCACTTAAAAGCATCATATATAGAGAATTGTTTTCAGGGTAATCACACTGTTCAGAAATTAAGTTTTTCTTCATGTAGATTGTAATTTTATCTTTTGGGGTGATGTAAATAAGTTCTCTTGTTCGTTTTAAAATTTGTGAGGAAAGACTATATTCATGATTATTTAACTTTAAAACAAACGAAGTAGGATCATAGATATATTTAAGTTTTTCATCACTCTTAATTATGTCTTCTAAATCTGGATAAAGCAAATTTTTCGTTTTAGGAATATATGGAGCACTACTTTCTTTTCGCATATTATTTACATATTCATATACTGTCTCATCATTTCTTTCGTCTTTTGGATAGTTTCTATCTTTATACATTTGTTGCTGCAACTTACAGGTGTAACTTTTATTAGTTTGGTAGTTATTTTTAACAAATGGGCACCCTGTTTTGCATAAATAAAGATAACCACATTTGATGCATTCTTCATTAAGGCTTTCTTTGTTGTGATTTAGAAAAATTTTTTTACGTGCTGTATCAAGTATTTCTGAAACAGTATTTTTAAAAATATTACCATAATAGTAATCTTTATTTTTTTGTCCTCTTACACAAGAATATATATCACCATTTTTTTCGAGTAAGAAAAATTTTTCCCCACAGTTATCGCAATTTGAACAATATTCTGGTCCGAATTCATCAAACCAAGGTCCATTAACACCGTAGTCTAAGTCGCTTCCATCAAACTCCTCATGCATCTTCTTATAAAACTTTACTTGCTCATCCTCACTAAGATGATGGAGAATACCATTTGAATTATAATCGAAGCCTATCATGAAATTAAAGTCATTCATATCTAAGCAAGTATTTTTATGTAAGAATTTAAGATCTTTTATTATTTCATCTATATGTTCATAATGCTCTTTAAAGATAGTTGAGGATACTTTTTTCTTGTTGGGTATATCTTTTAACAAAGCAATATTTTCTAATATTTTATCAAGAGTTTTTTTATTACCTTTGGTTACCCTATATTCATCATGAAGGGATAGTGGTAAATCAAGACTACCAGATATAGAAACATTGAATTCTTTAATAGTATCCATATGTTTAGAAAGGTCATATATATTTGTTTTAATGTGTGGTCTTCCTATTTTAAAGCCATTTTCACTTATTATTTTTTTATTGTCATTATAATATGTAGCAATGAATTCAATAAGATCATGAAACTCTGCTTTAGAAAGAGTTGTAACTTCTCCACCGTGTAATGAAATATTAAATGGGATAACATTTGACTCTTTAAACTTTTTAATGGCATATTTTAGAGTTTCAAGGGAGTTAAAATCTTGCCAATTATCTTTTGTATTATCTTCTAAATAGCAGTATTTGCAATTCATATTGCAGGCCATAGTCGGAACATATAGTAAGTGTATAAATTTGTTTTCCATTGTTGGTTCCTCCTATTTAATTATAATATAGTCTTATTGAAATTGCAGATGTTCTTCTAAACATTTCTTCTCCAGATATTTCAACTGCTAAGTTTTCATTTATTACTTTATATGGTACTGCTTGAGATAAAGTAAATGTTAATTCACCATTTGGACCACTATACTTAATGTTAAACTCATTTCCGCCATTTAAGACATTAACACTTTCTATTTTTAAAGTTACATTTTCTACGTTAACTGTTGGATAACTTTTTCCTATTTTAGTTTCTACACCTTGATATAAATAGTCAAAGGTATCGTATTTATATTTGCCTGCATCTATAAGATGTCCATAATTTATTTCACCAAAGTAATTTATGTTAGTCGGACTATCTTTAAAGGCCCTTTCATTAACAGATATATTTTTAGGGATAGTTATGGAATAAAGACTATTGCATTCTCTAAATGCAGATGAGCCAATTTCATTTAGCTTACTGTTAGGAGTTAACTCTACATTAGCAAGAGCTGATGCCCCAAAGAAAGCGTGTCCCCCTATTCTTTCGACATTATCAGGTATTTTTATTTCACTTAAAGAAGTACAATACTCAAAAGAGTTTCCTCTTATTTCTGTTAGATTTTCTGATAACTTAACTTTAGATAATGAGCGGGCATGAGAAAATGTTTCTCCTCCCATATATGTTAGTGTATCAGGTAGAGATATTTCAGTTAAGGAAGTACAATTAGAAAATGCTCCTCCACCTAAGTATTCTAACTTATTAGGTAATGTAATGTTTTTTAAATGTTTATCATTTTTAAATGCTTGACCCCTTATTTCGGTAATAGTGTCTGGAAGACTAACCTTCTTTAAAAAATACATATTGGAGAATGTATTACCACGAAGTCCAACGACATTTTCTTTTTTATATGTTTCTGGAATGCTAGCAGTAGTAAAATTGGTTAAACCAAAAGTATAAAATCTAACGTTATATCCACCATTAGTTTTTTCATACATTATTCTTGGATCTTTAAAGATAAGTAAAGGTAACAAGAAAGCCGCAAAAATCATTAGAGGTCTTACCTTCTTCAAGTTGTCCTCGACAATACTATTTTTAGCACTCATAACTATATTGGATATTTTCTCTCCTGGTCTTCCTTTAATCTCTTTTTTTAAATAAGTCATAAAATCATATCTTTTGGTATATTTATAATATATGAACAAAATTATTAATCCTATGATATAAGTCTTCATTGGAAAATGAAAAAATATTAAGGAAATATATACAAACACTAAAACGGTAAAGATAATAGTGAAAATATTTTTTCTTTTTAAAATATCACTTGTTACTATTTTTTTATCTGGCTCAATGCCTGCTTTTTTTAGTTCTTGATCAATGAATTTGTTTAATAATTCCTCTTCAGAATTATTATAAATTGGATTAAAATTATTAGGAGTAACAACCACTTTTGTTACTGGTGGTACCGGTAGCGGTTCATTTGTAGTACTAGCTATTTCCTTTCCACATTTTGGACAAAACTTATATGGTCCTTTTAGTTCAGCACCACACTGGCTACACTTTTTGTATGTTGCATCTAATTGTTCAATAGGCGTTTGTTCTGTAATATTATTATTCATAAGTTTTAACTTCTTCCTTTCTACTAAAAAACTTTGGTACTATTATAAAATATTATTACCTCTATTTTATTATAACAAACTTTTATATTTTTTTATAAATTATCTACTATTATTTTTTTATAAATTATTTACTATTATTTTTATATTATATATAATTAATGTAGTAGAAAGGATTGAGGAATATGGAATTTCAAGATATGAATATTTTATTTATTGTAATATTTTCGGTAATAATACTAACTTCTATTGGAATATTTATAGTCGTAATTGCTTCTATTTTTAGTCCTAAATTCCAGGGCAAAATGATGGGAAAACAAATTAAGGCTACCAAGTATATGATTGATGAAACCAAGGATGATATCGAAAATATAGCTACGACAATGGGAAATGTGGGGATTAATTCCAAGAAAAAAATTTATGATGAGAATTATGACAATCTTCGAGATATGGCAACAAAGAAAGCCAATATTCATAAAGAAGAAGTAGAAATTACTACAAAAGCAATAAAAGATGGATTAAGTGATAATAAAATGTATTGTAAACATTGTGGTGATTTAATAGATAGTGATTCAGAATTTTGTAAACACTGTGGAAAAAGGCAATAAAAAGACATATGATTTTAAAATCATATGCCTTTTTAGTTTTATTCCATAAATGAACTAGGATGATATGATGTTATTCCTAGGCTTTCAGCTTTTCTTAAAGCATCAAGTCTATCATCAACGAAAACTACATCTTTAATATTAATATTATAATGTTTACAGTAAGCTAATATAACATCAGGTTTTAACATAGTATTAGATATAAAAATAATATTTTCTCTTTTTATATTTGGATAGTTCTCATTTAACCACTTATATTTTTGATTTATCTCATTATTAGTTACAATTGTGCCTAGAATAAATGCCTTATTAGGATCTAATTTTTTAATTAGACGTTGCATTGTTTTTAATGGTCTAGCATGGTAAAATAAGTCTCCAAAAAGAAGATTATCAAGAGATTGACAACCTAAGTCATAACAGCCACCCTCATATAATTTATCATTAAACCTATATTCTGAAAGTGTTCCATCAACATCAAAGAACACATACTTATCTTTTAATTTATTAATCATCTTCTACTCCTTATCTCAATTAATTTAAATATGTCTCTTCTATAATACTACCAGAAATATCCTTTAAAGTAATCTTTTCGCTATCCATAATAATATAAGAATGGCGAGTATTATTCTTAGGTAGAGAAAGGGAACCTGGATTAGCAAAAATTAAGTTATTCTTTTTTCTAATAAAACCAGTATGGAAATGACCATAGAACATAATATCAAACTTCTCATCAGGTAGAACATCTTGATTATATTTATCCCCATGAGTAAAATAAATTCTTTTGTTATTGATATTAAGAAGTAGATGATCATGAAAATTAAAATCAGATATAGTCTCATCTACTAAAGCATCACAGTTTCCCCTTACAACCTTTAATTTTTCCTTTATACTATTTAAAATATTACAAACATCCATAGGACTATAGTCTTTAGGTAGAGGATTCCTTGGGCCATGATAATATAGGTCTCCAAGAATAATTATTTCGTCAGCTTTCTCTAATTTAAATATTTCAGGAATCATCTTAGCATAATATGATGATCCATGAATATCAGATATAATTAATAATTTCATATAAATTCTCCTTAAGTATATTATACATTAAAAAAAAGAGATTTAAAGTAAAATCCCTTCATTTTAATTAATAGCGTTACCGTTTACATATAACTTGTAACCATTAAAATCAATATTAGAATAAGTAGTATCTTCATCTGTTAAGCTAGTAACATAACTATCTCCAATTAATTTTATTTTAGACGACTTATCTAGAGTTAACTTAATACTTTTGGCTGTTTTATATTTATTAATTGTTCCTTCGTATGAAGATGAATTTTTTAGAGAAAATTCTAAAGTAGAAATAGAGTCAACAACAATATTGCCTTTTACTTTTTGGAAGAGAAAGAATTTAACTGAATATTTACTCTCGCAACTAACTCTTCAATATGAAATGGTTTCGTTATGTAATCATTCGCACCATTTTGTAATCCTTCTAACTTATCATCTAGCGTAGATTTAGCGGTAAGCATTTTAACTTTACTTGCAATTTCTTCTTCACGCATCTTCTCCATCGCCAGAGATGTCTATAACATATTTTTCTTTTTCTAAACTTTTTCTTATAACATCCGCTAAATTAAATTCATCTTCAACAATCAAAATACGCATATTCTTCACCAACTTAATTTAATAATACTTTTATTAAATAAACATTAAATAATTTAATTTTCTTTATGTACTAAATTATACATTCTTAAAAGTAGTTCTTTATTAGAATCATTATTTTTACCAGTGAGTTCTGTATCAAGGTCAAAAAATGTTTCTTGTTGTTCTAATCTTTCTTTGGTAAAATCTTTTAATAATTTGTCATGTTCTTTTCTTAATTTATTTATGGCTTCTCTACTTTGACGTAGGACGCCATCTTCCCACCACGCTAACATAGTTTGAGCTACATCTTCCTTTGGCTTAAATGCATCTTCCATCATAGACTTATATCCAGAAATAAAAGATTGGGTGGCTTTTACACTTTTTAGCTTTTGTGCCTTAGAAATAATAATAGCGTACTCTATTCTTAAAGCCTCATTGAACTCTTCTTCTGTAAAATCTTTACCTAAAAGATTAGCTGTATACTTTTCAATTAAAGAACTAAGTTTTCCTAGTTCAACACCTGTTTTATAAAATAGATTTCCATTTAAAATATAGGTTTGAATATCTAGTGGTAAATTAGTGAATGCTAAAGCATCTTTTAAAACATTACTACTAAATTTATGCTTATTTTGAGAGATAAAATCTTTTTGATCATGCCATTTACCAGTAGAAAGTCCCAAATAAAAGCACTCTATAATCGCAATAGCTCGCTCTTCTATACGTGGTTCAGAATGAATGTTTTCATCTAATTGAATAGATAATATTTCTTCACTTGTTTTAGCATTATGAACTTTAGTATTTATTTTAGAGTCCACTATATTATCATCTTTTATAATCTTCTTAATAGCTTTTAATCTTGTATGTCCCGCCACTACGACATAATACTTTTCACCTAAAGAAGGATAAGTACTATAGTCGATATTTTCTTTCCATATTTTATTTATAAAATTTATATGATTAATAAAACTTTCTTTATCTAAAATTACTATATCTATAGGATTTATTAATCCATTACTTCTAATAGAATCTACAAGTTCTTCTATCTTAGCATTTTTAATTTTTCTTACTTGTGGAAGAGTTATTAATTTATCTACATCTACATTGATATAATTATATTCACCAAAAATCATATTTTCACCCCTAAATTAATACAGCTATATTTTAACAAAATACTTCTAATAAGTCAAAGAATCCAGTTATAGTAAATAGTGTAAAATAGTTTTGAAAAAAGACAAAAAGAGAAATATCTGTTAAAATTATTGTTTCTAATATTCTGGTAGTGTTATTACAAATTTATTTTGAATAAATAATGGGACAAATAATAATAATAAGCATAATAATAGACCATTAATTTTTCTCTTAGGAGTCGCTTTACCATACAGAAAATAAATGGAAATTTTAGTATCATGTAACATGCTAAAGAAATTCTTTTATTTTCTTTATGTAAATCTATTATATTCATTTGATGATTACCGAAGATTGTATAATAAATTCCTTATCTGTATTATAACAAGGAGTATATATTATAACTTTAAATTTATTTTCTCCCAAATCGCATTATCTTCTTTGGTGAGCTGCTAGATCAAACATATGAAATGATTGACTAGATTTTTTATTTTCATATCTTTTGAAATTGAATTTATCTAGTATGTTACCCAGACAAAGCGTACATGCTAGATAAATTGCCTGAAAATTATAATCTTCCTAAGTCTCTACTATATGTATCAAAAGTTAGTTTGCTATTAAAAGAATTCTTTAGATTTTTAGTAGATAAATGTCTACCGTATATTATGCTGATGACTAGTAACTATTATTTTAATCTATGCTATAGAAATGAAAACTATTGATACTCCATTCATTTTTGTATTTGACTATATTGTGATTCTCTATTGTCTATTAATTCAGTGTCATAATAACTGCAACCAGTCAGTCCAAAGATAACAATCACACATATAAAAATAATTAAAATTACATTTTTCATATCTAACCTTCCATCATTATTTTTACTTATAATATAACATAAAAAGAAGCAAATTTTATAAAAAATCTGCTCTTTTATTAATTATTCTCAAGTATTATTTGACCATCTATGATTGGAATATTTGGGAAACTTGCATCCATTAACGTAAAGTTTCTAATAGGTGCTTCTGGATTTGTTATTTCAACTGTTTCTGATTTCTCAGTCATTGTGATTGATTTAACTGTATCATCAAATGTATGTCCGCCGTCGCCAGATATTTGCTTATAATATATTTTATTACTTCCTGAGGCGGCAAACGGAACGTTATTAAATACGGCATTTCCATCATCATTAGTTGAAATCTCTGGTCCATTTATTGTTCCCGTACTATCAGTTCTTACAAATTTTGCACCAATAATTTGTACTCCAGTATCTGGATCTCCTGTATCTGTTACATGAAGTGTTAAGGTTCCTTTAGCACTTATTGTAAAAGCGTATGTATCTGTTTCATCTATAATGGTAATACTGCTTGGACTAAGTGTTGAAGGATCATAACCTCCAGCTACAGCAGTCGCGTTATACGTTCCTGTAACAAGTTCAATACTTCCTTTACCATTTGTTATTGGAATTGTATGTCTTGCCATAATATCATCTTACCTCCTTCTATTTTGATATTTGGATAATTCTTATCCATTAGCATAATTGTAACAAGATGTTTTCTTTCTTTATTATTATCAATATTTACACAATATATTTTATCTTTTCGTGCAATTAGTGGTACTATTATAATTATATTCGAATATATAATTAAGTTATATAGCTCATTATCACATATTGGAATTTTTATTTTTCCTAAGTTATTTGTTATTCCCTTAAAAACAATCTTATTACAGTTGTCTTTTAACATAATTTTTAAACTATTTTGACTCACATTCTTATCACTGTAAAGGTTAATATAAATATAATCTTTTTTCATAATTCACCTCATTACAATATATTTTATGAATTAATTTACTTTTTTATAAAGACATTATTCCTCTATACTCCAAATTATCATAGTAGAATAGTCTTCATCTTCCAGTAAATCTTTAGTAGGACTAATTAATAGACCCTTATCAGTAGAAAATGTAATATTACTTACTCCAACATTTCCATTGTTAGTACTTGATTCATACACTAATTTTTTATTTGTTGTTAATTTAAAGGATTCATTATCAAACTTTTTAAATAGCAATGAGTCTATTAATACTTTTCCACTGCTATCTATCATAGGGTTTGTAAAATTTATATATAATTTCCAATTTGTACTGTTTACTCTGCTATCAATCACTGTTATTACTGTTTTATTTTTTTTATGTAAAACAATAGGATTACTGGATAGTGGTGTCATACTAAAGGGAATATTTTCTGTTACTTTTAAAAGAGTTAATTCTCCCATGAACGGAACAGTTACTTTTCTTTCGGTATAACAACTATTTAAACAAGATGTTACTTTAACCCTTGTATTATCAGGAACAATAGCATCAATATTTACTTCAAATAAACCATCTTTATCTGCTGTTGCAGTAAAGGCTTTATTACTATATTCTATTTTAACATTTGCATATGGTATTGTATGACCTGAGATGGAATTTATAGAATCTGTAATTGGATGAATGTTTATTTTTAGCATTCCTATTGTTAATATCTTTATACCTTGAAGTGTAAAACTACTTATATCTGTTGAAGAAATTAATTCGCTATCTGTAAAATTATGGGATGTAACAGTAGTACTATCTTTATTAAATATTCCAGTTATTTCTGCTGGTGTATCTTCCTTGTACCAATAAAAAGCTGGTGTATCATCCAGTGTACAAGCATTTAAATAATCTAAAGCATATATCCACATATTTATTCTACTGAATTTGAAGGAAAAATCAACAGGATTATTCGTATATACCACATTAGCATTTTTGGTATAAATATTTATGTATTTTGGATTATCTAATATAAATTTTTGATTAGAACCTTTAAAATAAATGTTATAATTATCGGTTGGAGTATTCATATATGTATTAATTACTGATAAACTTGCACCTTCTAAAACTTTTAAGTCTCCGAATACATTCCACATTGGAACTCTTTGATGACTTTTTTCGATAAATGTAAAATTGGCCATTTCTTCTATTAAAACGTTTCTAGCACCGTGTGTAGTCGTTATTGCAAAACCGTTTCCGGTAGTTAAAAGAAATTCTGATCCATGTCCAACTGTTAAGTCAAGTCTATTTGTTCCATTCATAAGTTCCTTATTAGTAGTAATATTTACATTACTATTCGGAACTATTTTTATATACGATGGTATGACATCATTAAAAAAGAATACTGGGTTTGTATTAGAATTACTTGTAATTGTAGTATTTCCTCCAATTAAAATTCTATTAGAATCACAAACTTTTTTTACGGTAACACCATTCGTATCACTACCAGATATAAGTGAATCAATTATTTTGGTTATACCATAATAATTACAAGAAAGTTCTACACCACTAAAATTAATATTATTATATTCAACACTCAAATTGGAATAATTAGGATGTGATGGAACATAAACTATACCATATGTATGTGAACTAATTATGTTCATATTTTTTAAAGTAATTTTTCTATTTGAAGTACTAGCTTCTATTACATCAGATGATTCATTTAAATTATTTGTATATGTATATTTAACATTATTATATGTTCCATCTATTATTAAATTCGTTTTATTAGCATTTATGGTAAAGCCACTTGTAAGAGTAATATCATTGCCTAAATAAATATAATTGTAGTCATTTTCTTCACTTAATGCTTTTTTGAACTCTTCGCTATTATTCACTACAACAGTATTATCATCTATTATTTGCATATTATCACTTTCCTTTATATAATTTATTCTTTAAGTGAAATTTAGATTAATTAATTTATAACAATTACGTTGAAAAAAATAATTGATACTATTACTAATGTATTTTGATAACGCTAAGCATAGCGTTTGTACTTCCATTAAATTTTATATTCACTGTTTTTGATGCCTTAGCGTTTAAAGTTACAAGGTCATCACTTTGTAAAGATATAATAGTTGAACCACTTATACTATTTATCATCTGGGCTTGAAACTCACTTGTTGTATTTGTTGCTGGTTGAAGTAAACCATTTGCTCTAACTGACATAGTTATAGAACATTCTTCATTGGGTGCTCCACACAATAGATAAGATACAAGATAAACCCCAGTTTCTCTTATCTTAATTGAATTATCATCAGGATACTCTGTAAATAGTGCAGTACCTTTTTCAGGTAGAGGAATTACTGTATCAGTACCTTGTGATACACTTAATTGTGTATCTGTCATTGAATATCTTATTCCATATGAAGATATAAATCCTGTACCCGGAGGTCCTTGTGGGCCTATTGGTCCAATATCGCCTGTATCACCTTTTTCTCCCTTTGGTATAAGAAATGCTAAATGATGAACCCAATTTTCAAAAGTATCCATAACTTGTGCTGGTTCCCCCGGTTCGAGTGTTTCTGTTTCATCTATCGCAATATGTTCAGTTCTACCTATTTCTCCTGGGAGACCTCTTGGTCCAATATCGCCTGTATCACCTTTTTCTCCCTTAGGAATTTTAAAATCTAATATTACATCTGTAGTTGTCCCTACATTCTGTACTTGTGCTTCTTTGTCAGATTCGAGTGTTTCAGTTTTTCCAACCTTTATAGTTGCTGGTCCTTGCTCTCCCTGTGGACCAGCAGGTCCCCTTTCACCAGTTTCACCTTTTTCTCCTTTTATACCTTGTTCTCCTTGAGGGCCAATGTCACCCTTTTCTCCTTTATTTCCTTTAGGAATACTAAACTTTAGAATCAAATCTTCGGCAGTTCCAATGTTTTCAACACTAGCATTACTATCCGGCATAACGGTTTCTGTTAATCCTACAGAAATACTTGCAGGTCCTTGAGGTCCACGTGCTCCTGTTTTTCCTGGTTCGCCTTGTTCTCCTTTTGGCCCCTGAATGTAGCAATATTTGATTTTTGAATTCTTTTCATCTAGCTTTCTTTTTATGTTTTCATAATTGTCATTACAATTACACCCACTCATTTATTTACCTCCTAATTAATATTCTTTATAATATAATTTATGATAAATGAGTGCTTTTTGATAATAGATTTAAGATTATTACAAAAGCATCAATAACAATAGTATTTATTGATGCTTTATTGTAAAATATAACATTTCTCTAATTATCCTATTTTTGCTACAGTTAGTGTAGCATTTGTAGTTTCGTCGAATGACATTGTTATGTTATCTGTTGCTCTGACATTTAAGGTAATAATACTATTAGCGGGTAATGCTGCTATTATGGTGTTACTAATATTTGATTTATATGTTGCTTCGAAATTAGCATTTATATCACTGCCTGGCACTATTTTATTTTCATTCATAACAGATAAGGTTAAAGTGCAATCCCTGTCAGTAATGCCACTAAGAAAATATGAAATGATATAAAATCCGCTTTGATTAATTTTTATGGCATTATCAACTTGATAGTCAGTATTTTTATTTGGCCCCACTTCATTGAATGAAATGATAGTATCAGCTAGTTTTGCGAGTGCAATTTGCTCATTGGATGTTAAGAATCTCATCCCATATGCAGGAGGAATTGTTATTAAGCTACTTTCTCCTTTTTCACCCTTATCACCTTTTAGGCCTTTTGGAATCTTAAAATTAAGAATGAGATCATTTTCAGTTCCAACATTTTCAACTGCAGCTTCTTGATTTGATTCTACAGTTTGTGTTTCTCCAATCTTGATAGTTGTTGGACCACTCCTACCCCGCGGTCCCTGTGGGCCTTGAATGTAACAGTACTTTACTTTTGAATGAATATTATTCATTTCTTTACAGCATGGGTTGAAAGAGCAATCATTTGCCTTATTGTCCATATTTTTCTCCTTTCGTGTTATCTTATGTATTTAAAAGAAAAAATGAAACGGCAAACATTTAGTTAAAATACAATTGATCTTTACTATAATTAAGATTTTTATGTATACAAAGTTAAATCTTCCCATAATAAAATGGGAAGATTTACTAATTTTTGTTATATTCCTCTACCTAAATATTCAATATTAATTGTAACTAAAGAATTAACAAAGTAAGATTTTGAATTAATATCTTTTATATCTGGGCTATTCAAATAGAATTCTTTTTTACCTAGATTTATAATCTCAAACGTATTGTCTGTGTTATTTATAGACAATATTCCTTCGGCTACTATTTGAGAAGCATATTTATTTTGTCTCCACTCACTAGAGCCTATATATATTTCATCTGTATCTACTAATCTAAGTCCAAATGATATAAAATCATTTTTAGAATCAAAATTAGGGTTTGTAGGATAAATTGAAGCTGACAAAATAATTGAAATTTTGTAGTAACCTATATTGTTAAATTTTAAGGTGCTCTCATTTTTATTTAATGTAATAATATTGTCTGTATCTATTTCCACTCTGTTTATCGGAATTCTTTTACCTGATGATATGTTTACTCCTTCTGTTATAGTGCCATCATTATATGTAACTAAATATGCCCTTTTTATAGATAATGGTCCACTAGGTCCTATAGGTCCTTGTGGACCCCTTGGACCTTGCGGGCCTTGAATATAACAAGAATTACATTTTTTTATATGCTCTGTAGACATTCAGTTAACCACTCCCATTATATAATATTACTTAAAGAAAAAAAAATACCTTAAAAATTAATTTTATATTATTTTACTTTATAATATGTTAAAAATTCATATCATACTCTAAATAACTAAAAACAGAAGTATAATCATTTTTGATATTTTTCTATTACATTGTACACGTCCCAATGCTGTATTCAATAAATAAAATTATTTTGGAACTAATTATCAGATAGAATGACTTTTGTCAGACATTTTAATTTTTATAAAAATGTTATATAAATAAGGTGTCATATTACTAGTTGCCTACGAATTCATTGATATTTTTATTAATCTTTTCTATTAATTTTCCGATATGAAATCCATCTGTAAAACCATGATGAGACATGATCATTAGATTAACAAAGCACTTATTATCTGTTAGTTCAAATTTATCCCAAATAAGCTGAGGAATAGTAATATTTTTATCAAATGGTGGAACTAAACTTGAAAAGTGATACCAAGGTGAGCATGATACCCAAAGTTCTCCCCCTTCTTTTTTGATAGATTTATTAGTTATTAAAAATTCTTCTTCTGTTTTTTTGAACTCGTTAATAAAGTCCTTATAGTTATCCTTTATAGAACAAGTAAAATAACCAATATTTCCATCTTTAAACATTTGGGTAAAACCAATATTTAATTTATCATATTTATATATTTTGCCATTTTCATAACGATATTTGAATTCTTCTATCTCATTCATAGCTGAACCAAAAACATACGCAATAGTTGCATAATGGTATTTATGTATTTTGCAATAATCATAGATATTCGTTATATCTATTTTTGTCGTGACAAATACAAAGGGATTACTTCTCTTATGATAATAATCAAATAAATCTTGTCTACAATAATCTTTTATTTCTTCTTTCATAATAACTCCAATATTTTTTATATTTTTAGATAAAACAAATTAAAAAGAAGCATTGCTTCTTAATAAATCATCTTACTTTTTAAAACCTCTATTACTGGTCGTACTCCTAATTCATTACCTGTTGTAACACTACTCGTTGGTAAATAACCAAGCCTTCTACTAGTAGCCATTATTCTATAAGCATAATATGGTGATGAATTCTCTTGATTTTCAAGCCAATAGCCGGTAAGAAAATTGGTACTAGCATGATAATTTGTGTTTTCCAACATGAATGTACATTTTGAATCTAGTACACCATTAGTTGTAATTGATGACCCGCAGGCAGTTTTTATTTCTTGAATTGTTAATAATCTTGCGGCAAATCCTGAATAACTAAACGATGAAACTACTGTAGTACCAGACTCATCTTTAATTGTTCTTGTAGTGCTGTTTAAGGTTACTTTTGTCCATTTAGTAGTTCTAGGCATATAGTTTTTAGCTACAGTTGGTCCTGATTTAATATTATTGCCTGTATTATATGTCGCTGTCTGATTCGCTGATGCATCACCATTGGAGTTTGTATTATTATAATATATGAGAACAGCTCTGGAACTGTTAGTACTTAGATTACCAATATAATAAAATCTTTCTGTTGCTGAATCATATACTCCATCATTATTTACATCACAGTCAAAAGCATCACCTACACTAAGTGCTCCTGTAGTTCCTAATTTTCCGTATGTTATCGTTTTTGTTTTCTTACTACCACTTGCTGAATAGCCGGCGGCATAACAGCCACCACTACTTAAAGTACATGTTTCTGTATGAAGAGTGGTTGCCCTCTGACAAATTCTGTCAAATCCAGTAACTGTAATATTTGAAAAGCTTGAATTTAATGTGCTAGATAAATAGGCATAGCCAATTCCTATACATAGAAAGAGAATAATAATTACTGATAAATAATGTTTTTGTCTTTTTTTCATTCATATTCTCCTTTATTAATATATCATATCTGATTTTAACACTTCTATTACTGGACGCACTCCACATAAGCTAGTAGTTGAAGTTCCATCTTTTGGTATTGCCGAAAGTAATGTACCGTTAGGGTTTTGAATTGCAAAAATTTGTTTACTATTGGCATTAGTATATGTTGTATTCAGCCAAATACAACTAGCTGCCGATCCACCAAAATTTTCCCAGAAAAATGAGTTATCAGTTATTTTTCGAAATTCTTGATATGTTAACAATCTAGCAGCAGTAGTATAAGTATATTTAGGTAGATTGTGGGTAACAGAAGTAGTAGAACTAGTTTGTTCTGTGACTGTTGTCCCACCTTCATAATTATAAATTTGTGCAGTTCTAACAATAAGTCCAACCCTTGGCCATGCACTTCTTGTTGGTAATTGGTTTACAGCTGTAATTGGCCCACTGTATATATTACCATTTGCATAGTATTGGCTTCTATTATTAAGGCTAACACCAGTTGATGAACTATTACCATAGTATACTAAAACTGCTGTATTTTGATATGTTGTTAAGTCTGTTACATAATAAAATCTTTCTGTCGCTGAATCATATACACCATCACCATTTACATCACAATCAAATGCATCACCACTAGCTAATGTACCTGTCGTTCCTATTTGTCCGAAATTAACTGTTGTAGAACCAACTGTTCCAGAGTGAAGTGTTGTTGCTCTTTTACATAGTTTAGCTCTTGCTACCCCTGTACCTTTATCTTGAACATAATTTAATTTAAATGTCATGGTTCCTATTGATTGGCTTGTAGATGGAGCATTTGATTTATTATCATTATATTTTATGGATATTCTTAGAGTTTCAAAACTACCTGCTTTTAAAAGATCATTTTGTTTTATTGGTCTATTAAAAGCATATGTAACATTATAACTTAAATATTGTTGTTGTGCTGGCGATAGACCTGATTTTACTAGGCTAGATAAATTGGCATCTATTGTTCCACCATTTACAACATTTACATATACTTCATATTCTGATCCTGGTGATGATAGTGTTATTCCTGACACCGTTAAGGTAGTATTATTATCACTTAATGTGGCACTAGCAGCACCAACACTGTTCCCGCCCTTTGTAACATTTGCAAAATGTACATCCCATTTAGCTGACGTTATTTGTGTTGTACCATTAATACTAATAGTAGACGTCAAAGCAGCATAGCCTACACCTATGCTTGCAAAAAGAATTAAGATAATAACGAAATAGAAATGATTTCTTCTTATTCTTCTTCTCACACTTTTCCCTCCTACTATTAAACTCATTATTATAATACCCTATTATATACGATATTATCATTATACTTTTTTTTACAATTTTTTTCAATATTTTTAGATAATATAATTACCATTATTAATATAAAATTTTAAAGCAACATGATTTATTTCTATGCTGCTTTTTTTAGTAAAAAAATTAATAACTTATTCTTGACTTTGGAACTTCTATAACTGGCATAACTGATGCTGTTAAAGAGGTTACATCATCATCCATAATTTGATTATATCCTAAGGCCGGTGCGAATAAATATAGAGCATTACTTTGTGTCTTTGGTGTTTCTAACCAAATAACGCCAGTAATTGGGCAGTTACTTTCATTTGCACATGATTCAACTTCACTTAATGAAGGTAATCTTGCTGCATAGCCAGAATAATTAAAGCCTTTAATAATAAAATCACTATTTGGGGATTTAATATCCCTTATGGCTTTAGTCAAGCTAACATTTGGCCACTCAGAAATTGTTGGTAAATATTTACTTGCTATGGTAGGACCATTTAATGTATTTGTTTTACTGTAAGCCACGTAATCGGACGATGTAACATTATTATAAATTAAAACTGCTGAAGTAGAATCGGAATCTAAATCTTTAAGATAATAAAATATTTCTGTTGATTCGTTATATGTTCCATCACCATTTACATCACAATATAACTTGTCACCTAACATTAAATCTTCACTAGTCGCGGTGTTATCCCTTATACAAAGAATGCTTGGTTTGGCTCTTTCCTTAGCAGTTGAATCTGCTTGGACATATACAAATGTTGCGGTTAAATTAAGTGTTTCTGCTGATGAAGGTAAATCTGTTGCTGTCAGATCATCTTTAAATCTTACTCTTACCCTTATTGTTTCACTTGTGCCTTTTTTTAAATAATCTTTTGTTGAGATAGTTGCACCATCACTATAAGTTACTGTGTAAGTCAAATACTTTTGTTGATCTGTTGTTAAGGAAGTAGCTGAAAATCCCGATAACATAGCATCTATTGTACCTTTATTTACAGCATCAACTGTGAATTCATAAGTATCACCTGGTTTACTTAAAGTGATATTAAATGATACTTTTGTTTTAGTAGAATCAATTGTAGGTGCTGTTGTTACTACACTAGCACCATTATCTACTATTACTAAATTTTCAAAATGAATATCCCAACTATTTTTAGAAAGTGTACCTTTACCAGTAATACTAAGAGTAGTTGATAATGCAGCGTAACCTACTGTTACACTAGCAAAAACGAAGAAAACAAAATATAATAATGGCTTATTAACTTTTCTTCTGATTTTCTTCATTTTATCACCTCTCTTAGTACCTAGCTTAAACTTTTATAATGTTTCTATTTGACTTTCATCAATTACTTTAGTTTTCTTCTTTATTGGAGATACCCTAAAAGATTTCATGTTGCTTAATTTTATAATTGTTGTTCTTTCTATATCTGCTAGAAGACTTTCATCAATATCAGCATGTTTTTCATATTCAGCTATTATTAATTCCAATGGTGATTCTACTTCATCATTCTTCTTTAATATATAGATACATGCTTCAGTATTATCTAGTAATACAAATGAACAAGAATCTTCTCCTTCAATCATATAATAAATAGGTTTTCTTAACTCTAATTGAGCATCCATCAAATCTTCTAAATTAGTTACTCTAATAATATTTTTTCCACTTAGTTTAGGAAAGTTATAACTTTGTACTAGAATAGCATCATAATTTTTTAATATCTTTCTTAGAGTACTTTTATAAATAGATTCCTCACTTCTTGTATTTCTAATAAATACAATTAAGAATATTAAAGTTACTAAACTTATTGCTCCAAAGACTATGGCATATGTCATTAAATCTTTAGAAAACATGTAATATGTTAATCCTAATGCTCCTATTAATACTAATACTATTAATATTATCTTTACTTCTCTTTTCATCCTTTTTTCTCCTTACTCATAAATTCTGATAAATATACACTTGGATAAGCTATATATGGCACATCAAATTTTACTATTCCTTTGACATCTTTTATAGTTAAATCCATATAATCTGGTGTATTATTAGCATCACCTTTTGTACGATAATAAACTTTATTATCTTTTTCTTCAATCTGTATTAATCTATGTACGTATACTTTATTTCCTGATTTGAAGGCTATTACCTGTCCTACTTTTAATTCTTTAGCGCTTTTTATTTTATGTATTATAACGGCATCCCCTTTTTTTATTTTAGGATACATGGAACCTGATCCTACTCCTATTAGGTAATATGGGAAGAATCCTGAAACTAAACATACTAATACTACAATGAATGCTACTACTGGTATATCAGCTATTTTAAATGTTTCTTTTCGATATTCTCTTTCTATTCCATTATAATATTCATTTAAGGCTCGTGATGTATATATGTATAGTATGAATGGTAATCCTATTCCAATCATGGAATTTAGATAGTCGCCTAAATCTGGTATTATTGGCATTATGTATACGTAGATGTCCATTATTAAGCGATAAGCTAGTCCCGGTTTAAATCCTACTTTATAAGATAAATAACTTAAGACTAGGTTTTTAGAGATAATCGGTAATATAAGTGCTGTTGTTGTTTTAAATGTTCCTGTTAAATCACTTGGATCTATTCCTTTGACATTTAGAGCTAACTCAAACAAAATAACTACCACTGTTGTTAAGACAGTCATAATTTTATTATTTTTGTTACCACTTATTAAGACATATCTAAATAATTCAGTACAAATAATTATGACTATGGGAGCAAAAGTGTTATCAATAATTGATGTAGCATTTAATGAGTAAGCATTCTTTAAGAAACCTACTACTAATCCTGCTGCATATGATATTGCAAAGAATACGACTATAATTGTTAGTGTCATTTTAGTAACGTATTTTTTGATTCTATTTTCTTTATCTTTTTGAAAGCCTAATATTAATATGGCGATTCCAGTTAATAAAATTATCAAAGCTGCGGTTAATGATTCTGAATATTTTAAATAACTTTTTAGAATTATGAATCTATAGATAAATACATATACTAGTAACACCGATAATAATAACCCACTTTTTATATTCTTTTTTTGCATATTATCTACTCCTATGATACTTGTTTTATCTCTTATATATATTAACTAAAAAATTAATATATATAACAAATAATAAGTCTACTACTCGGATATACCGAGTAGTATTTCTTATTTAAATTATGCTTGAACGAAGTTCATTGCGTATGTTAATGATAATGCTTGATCTGCTGTTGGTAATTGAGCTGCTGTAATATCTTTTTTGTATTCAACTCTTACTTTAACTGATCTTGATGCTCCGGCAGCGATTGTATCTCCTGCTGCTGGTGCTTTTGATGTATCAGTCCATACTGCTGTATAGTTTGTATATACTGCTTGAGTTGTGCTTAATCCTCCTTTTGTTGGAGCAGCACTTAATTTAGCTCCTAATGTACCAGCATTTTTAACTGCTACTGTGAATTCATAGAATTGTCCTGGAGTATTTAATGTTACTGCATATGATACTTTTGTTTTTCCAGTATCTACTGCTGCAGGTGTTGTTGCTGTTGCACTTCCACTAGTTACTGTTAATGTATCAAAATATACACTCCAAGTTTGTTTTTTGATTGTTGATGTACCATTAATATTTAATGTTGTTGATAATGCAGCATAACCGATACTAATACTGATTACTAACAATAATAGTAATGGGACAGCAAAACTACTTTTCTTTTTACTCTTATTCATAATTAATTCCTTCCTATTTTTACGCCTGTACTATTGGCAAAGAAAATTTTAGTGTTAATGTTGTATCTGCTGTTGGTAATTGAGAAGATGTTATGTCCTTCCTATATTGTACTCTTAACTTTATTTTCTTACTGGCTCCAGCTGCTAAGGTTGTATTGGCAGCAATTGCTGTTCCATCTGACCATGTTGCTGTATAAGTCATAACAGCGCTTTGAGTATTTCCTGATAATGTTGGGGCTGCTGATGTTTTGGCAGCGATTGTTCCAGCATTTACTATGTTTACAGTAAATTCATAGAAATCCCCAGGCTTTGGAAGTGTTACAGTATATGTTATTTCAGCATGATTATTAGTTGTAATCGCTGCTGGTGTTGCAGCTGTTACGCTTCCACTGGTTACTGATAAGTCTTGAAAATGAATATTCCAAGTGTTTTTAGTAATTGTTGATATACCTGTAATGTTTAGTGTCGCTGTGATAGCAGCATAACCTACAGATAATATTACAACTACTAAAGCAAAGATAGGTAAAATATAGCTTTTTCTTTTAATTCCTCTCATATTTTTACCTCCTCTGTTTTCTTATTAAGCTTGTACGTATGGTATTGAACAAGTTAATGATAATGCTGTATCAGCTGATGGTAATTGAGCTGCTGTAATATCTTTCTTATATTCGATTCTTACTTTTACTGTTTTTTTATCTCCAGCTGCTAATGCTGTATTTGCAGTAATAGGTGATCCATCAGACCAAGTAACTGTATAATTAAAGATTGTAGGTTGTGTATTTCCCCCCAATGTTGGTATTGCTGATGTTTTAGCAGCGATTGTACCACCATTTACTACATCTACTGTAAATTCATATACTGATCCTGGTTGATTTAGAGCAACATTATAAGTTACTTCTGTTGTTTTTCCTTCAGTAATCGTTGGTGCTTTTGTTACTGTTGCACCAGTAGTAGTTGTTGCTTTTACGTTTGCAAAGTGTACATCCCAATTTTGTGTTTTAATTGTTGATGTACCATTGATATTTAATGTTGTTGATAATGCAGCATAACCGATGCTAATAGTTACTATTAATAATAAGGCTATTACTACGAAACTTGAATTTTTCTTCTTTTTCATTTCTAACTTCTATTTATTATTTCTCTATTTTATTATGCTTGAATGAAGTTCATTGAAGCTGTTAATGTTAATACTTGATCAGTTGTTGGTAATTGAGCAGCAGTAACATCTTTATTGTATTCAACTCTTACTTTTGCAGTTTTCTTTTGACCTGCTGTGATTACATCTCCAGTTTTTGGTGCTACACCAGTATCACTCCATACTACTGAGTATTTTGTATATACAGCTTGAGCAGCACTTACTCCTTCAACTGTAGCATCTGCTGATAATTTAGCATCTAAGCTTCCTGCATTTACTACGTCTACTGTAAATTCGTAGAAAGTTCCAGGTGTTGGTAATGTAACTTCATAAGTTACTTCTGTAGTTTGTCCTGCTGTGATTGCTGCTGCTTTAGTAGCTGTTACTCCACCAGCTGTTTCGATAACATTTGCAAAATGTACATCCCATGATGATTTTCCGATTGTTGTTGATCCATTAATATTTAATGTAGTTGATAGTGCAGCATAACCAATACTAATTCCAAGTACTAATACTAGAACTAAAATTGCAATAAAACTGCCACGTCCTTTTTTTTCATTGTTCATATATAATCCTCCATTTTAATTTATAAATCCTTATTGAACGAGTTAACTACTCAATATTGAGTAGTTAATTACTTTTTTAGGCTTGAACAAAGTTCATAGAAAATGTTAATGCTAATGTTTCACCTGTTGCAGGTAATTGATCAGAACTTACATTTTTATCATACTCTATTCTAACAACTGCTGTTTTTTTATCTCCAGCTGCGATTTCGTCTCCTGTTGCAGGATCAGCATTTGAATCTTTCCATTTAACTGTATAATTCAAATATACGTCTTGTGCAGCAGATACTCCACCTAATGTTGGTGCTGTAGAGATTTTTGCTGGTAATGTACCAGTATTTTCTACATCAACTTCGAACTCATAGTAATCTCCTGGTTTAGCAAGAGTTACATCATAAGTTACTTCAGTTGCATTACCAGATGTAATAGTAGCTGCCTTAGTAGCTGTTACTCCACCAGCAGTTTCAATTATATTAGCAAAATGTACATCCCAAGATGCCTTTCCAATTGTTGAAGAACCATTAATATTTAATGTTGCTGATAAAGCAGCATAACCAATACTAATTCCAATTACTAATACCAATAATGCTATTACAATATAGTTAGTACGACTGTTTTCCTTCTTCATCTTTTTCTCACCTCCATATAAAATTTTATATTATCTTCTGTTTTGCTAGTTGCAATGTCCATATGGACTCATAATAATTAGGTCAGATAAATATGCTAATGAGATATACTACATTATAATCCCTACCCTATTATCACATTTAATGATAATACAAAATTTTACTTTTTTCAACTGGTAAATAAAATTTTTTAATAAAAATTAAATTTATATCTAAACTATTTTTTTTGATAGTTTGTTATTAATATTTCCATATATTGTTATAAATATACTTAAGTATTATTTTATAATTCGTTCATATTGCTTATTTTAATAAAATATAATTTTATCGGTAGGTGAATTTTTATGAAAAAGAAAATATTTTTTGGTATTTTGGGTATAACTATATTATTAGCATCTTTTGTAGCTTTATCACATTTTACTAAAAAAGATGATGTTTCTAAAACTAATAAGTTAAATGTTTTTGTCCTTAGTAAGAGTAGTTCTAGAGTTGTGGTACAGGATAGTAATAATTTGATTTATACTTTCAATAATAATAATTTGGATTTTGATGTTGGTAGTCAAATAGTTATTTCATATACTGGTGTCTTAAGTAATACTAGTTCTTTACAAAAGGCTTCTATTGTTAGTTTTTCTACTGTTCCAGTTTCTGAGGATTATGAATCTATTCCTGAGTATTCTTCTGATAATGGTATTTTTAGTCAGTTTTATAAACTTGCTAAACAAAAGATTGATACTTTATCTTTAGATGATAAGATTGCTCAACTATTACTTGTAAGATATCCAGGAGATAATTATATTGATGAGTTATCTAAGTATAATTTTGGGGGATTTGTTTTTTATGAGAATGATTTTAAGGATAAGAGTGAAAATGATGTTAAAACTATGATTGGTAATTTGCAGAAAAGAGCTCGTATTCCCTATTTAACGGCGGTTGATGAGGAAGGTGGAAAGGTTGTTAGGGCTAGTAGTAATCCTAAATTAATTAGTTCTAAGTTTAAGTCTTCTAAAGAACTATATAATAGTGGTGGTCTTTCAGCTATTAAGGAGGATACTATAAATAAGAGTGATTTTTTAAATAATCTGGGTATTAATCTTAATTTGGCCCCTGTTGTTGATGTGACTACTAATTCTTCTGATTATATGTATGACAGATCCCTAGGAGAAAATACGGCTGCTACTGCTGAATATGCTAAGACTGTAATAGAAGCTAGTAAAAAGACTCATGTTTCTTATACTTTGAAGCACTTCCCTGGATATGGTAATAATACTGATACTCATTATAATAGTTCTGTTGATAATAGAACTTATGAGAGTATAGTTAGAAATGATTTACCTCCTTTTGAGGCTGGTATTGATGCTTTAGCAGAAAATATTTTGGTTAGTCATAATATAGTTAAGAGTATGGATGCTAATAACCCTGCTTCTCTTTCACCAAGTGTACATAATTTATTACGAGGTAGTTTGGATTATTCTGGTATAATTACAACGGATGACTTAGATATGGGTGCTGTTAGTTCAATTCCTAATAAAACTGTTAAGGCTATTCTTGCTGGTAATGATTTAATTATGGTTACTAATTACAAGGAGAGTTTTGACGAAATAAAAAAAGCTGTTAATGATGGTACTATTAGTGAGGAACAAATTAATAAACTTTCATTAAGAATATTAGCTTGGAAATATTATAAGGGTCTGATGTTCGATATACAAAAATAACATAGCTTTGCGCTATGTTTTTTTATTTTAGTAAACTATATACCAGTAAAAAGTGATAGTATGATCCTAATAAGCAAAATATATGAAATATTGAATGCATGTATTTTTTTGTTGAACCTATATAATATAGAAAAGAACCTACTGTATAAAATAATCCCCCACCAAAAAGGTATCTTAATTCTTCTATATTTAAAGTTCTTAATAATTTATTAAATACGAATAGTACTGACCATCCCATTATTAAATGTAATATTAGAGATATATTTTCATATTTATCTACATTTATTATATTTATGATTATTCCAATAATTGTTATTAACCATATAATATAAAAGTATACTATACCTATTTTATCGGATAAAGCGATAAGACAAACTGGTGTAAATGTTCCTGCTTCTAAAATAAAAACATTACAATGATCTATTACTCTCATGATTCTTTTTAGTTTACATCTCTTGGGTAATCCATGGTATATAGCAGATGCGGTATATAATAAGAATAAGGATATGCAAAAGATAAGTCCTGAAATTAAAGATATTTTTTCTTTTGTCAAATTAGTTACTATAAATGTTCCTATTAGCGATAATACTGCTCCTACTCCATGTGTCATACTATTTATTACTTCTTCTCCTTTAGAATAAACTGGTAAAGATATTTTCATATTTTCTCCTTGACAGTAACAAATATATGATAATGTTTTAAATAATAGAACAAAAAAAGTATCCATAATGGATACCTTTTGCTTATATTTTATTTACATAGAGCGACCATTTTGATGAGTCTTACTTCTTTGTGCTGCCCTAACTCGATTTTGTACAAGATATAATTTATTAGCTAAATCTTCTACTTCACTTTTATATGATTGTTGATTACTTTCCATTGCATTAACAAAATCTAAAGTATTACCTAATTGTTCAAATTTAGTTCTTGTAACTTCATCTAACTGTGATATATTTTCCATATCTTTACCTAAATTATCATATAAAGCATTTAAAACGTTTAATAGATTATCTTCCTTAATAATTTCACCTTTAATACGATCTGGAAAGTCATTTTGAAATCTATTATATTCTGATACACCCGTCAAATTAGTTTCACCCTCTAAAATTGGGGAATTTAATTGACCAATTCTCCATTTATAGTTTGATCACTTTCTTTAATTGGTTGAGTAAAGTGTACATATGCGTAATCTGAATTCATTATTTTACCTCCTTATATTTACATATTAACCTGTTTTCTGTTAAATGTCTTCTTTTTTTGCCTTTATAATTAAAAACTAGTTATAAATTTCTTATATAACTAGTTTTCTGTTTTTATTATAAACAAGAATTTAATCTAAATTGTCTGTTTTCTTTTTCTAATACTTCTAAATAATTTGCAGATAGCATATGGCATGGTCTTTCGCCATTTAAAACATTGTCATATAATGGTGCTAGTTTTTCTTCATCAAGACCTTGTTCATAAATATCAAATTTTTCATCATTCATAACTTTTGTGATTTTATTATATAATTGTGCTAACTCTTCTTTACTCTTTGGTTTTGGAGTTGTTGTTTCAATATAATATATTTTTTCAACTTCTTGATCTATTTCACCATCATCTTTTTTATAGATTGACTTATAAATATCTAGATAACTACCAAGTAATAACTGAATTAAGGCTTTTGATTCACTATCACAATTCTTACTATTTCTAGTAACATCACTAGACATTCTAGCAAGCGCTAATGTACAATATGTCTTTGAAATTTGTGACATTCTTAAATCAGCTTGTTTAAATACAACATTAAATAGTTTTTGAACTAAATATTTTATGTCTTCATCAGCATCTACTATAGCTCTTTCTTCATATACATCTATAAAATCATATAATTCAGTTATAGTACCATTATTCCAATTTACAAATTTTTTTAATCCTTCTAACATTTCCTTTTCCCCCTTAAATGTGTGCTAATTATAACACTTTTTTGATATTTTGTCAAATTTTACATTCAGGGGGATAGTGTTTCCAAAGTGTGGAGATTTGAAAACAAAACCCCTATAGAATAAAAAAACGGTTAAAAACCTAAAAAATGCTTTATAATTGAGTTGTCAAAAAACAATAGAAAGCGAGGTTTTAACCGTATGAAAATTATACCACTAATTAACGAAATTACTAATAATTTTAATCAAATTTTTAAAAATAATTTAAATCCATTTAACTTAGAAAGTAAAATAAGGGATGTTGGAGATTTATTTACTATTAAATTGTATGAATCTTTTCTTAATTATTTAGATGAACAATTTAAAAAAAGCAAACAAAGAAAACTAATATATAATATTAGGGAAACAAGAAAACGTACTTTAATAACTTCTATTGGGATTATTTCAATAAATTCAACTGCTTATATTAATAAGAAAACTAAAGAAAGATTTGTTTTATTAAGAGAAATACTTAATATCTTAAACCTTATCAAAGACTCACAAATGAAGCTGAATATCAATTAATTAAATATGCAATGGATGAAAATATGAGTCAATCTTCTCGTCACGCTTTAAGAAACACTCAAGTTTCAAGAAGTACTGTTTCTAAAAATATTAAAGTTCTTGATGGTTCTATTAATGAATCTATCGTCAGATCAACCGTTCAACCTGATACTTTATATATTGAAATGGATGAAATACATGCTAACATTCAACATGGTGGCAATAAAATATGCCCTTGTGCAATTGTTCATGAAGGATATGAAGAAGATTTGTAAAAAGAAAAAAGCTTAAAAATATTCGTTATTTTGCTTCTTCCAAACTAACATACGAAGAATTATGGGAAGTAATATTTGATTATGTAAATAAAAAATATGATATTGATAAATTTAAAGTTATATTTGTATCTGGGGATGGTGCTCCTGGTATTAAAAACTACACTAATTGTTTTCCTAATGCAAGGTTTGTTCTTGATTCATTTCATTATATTAAAAAACACTTAAAATACATCTTTAAAGATGATATAAAACTTATAAATATAGCTGATGATTATATTAGAAATGATTTATTAGATGATTTTAAAACTCTAGTTAAATATCAAATAGAAAAATACCCTGAGCAAAAAAACACATGATTGAATACCAAAATTATATATTAAATAATATAGAAGGAATCAAAAATCAAAAAGACAAAGATTATAAAGTTCATTGTTCTATGGAAGGTCATGTTAATCAAGCTTTCGCTAGATATATTACTTCTTCACCTTATGGTTTTGCTGAACAAGGATTAAAAAACAAATCGAAATTACTTGTTTATCATGCAAATAAGCATGAATTAACTATAGAAGATTATTACAATTTAAAATATAGAAATAATAATTATAAAGAAATAAATATCAATATAAAAAAACTATGTAATATTAAGTATGATCAAAAACTAACTTCAAATCATTCCTTAGAATATAAGATAAGCACTAACTTACCAATACTTGATAATGCATCTGAAAACAATAGATTAAAAGAATTAACTGCAATTAGACAAGAAATTTATATAATTAAAAAAAGAATAGATATTGACTATCTACTCTTCAGACCTTACAATTAACTTAAATTATAATTCTTATTTTTTAGGTGGTAAATCTCCACACTTATTCTACACTAACACTATATATTATTCTCTAAAGATTAAGAAATTTTATCGTTTATAGCCGGAATTAAATTCATAGTGATTTCCGTATCTACATTTAAAATATTACTTTTTATTCTTTCAAATGCCTCGTGTTCAATCATTTCATTATTTATGATAAAATTAACTCCAAGCATAGAAACAATATTATCATGTGCATCTAATAAATTCTTTAATTCATTATCAATATTAACTAAATTATTTCTTAATATTAGATATTTATGTCTTGTAATTTCATCCTCTGTCATATTTTACTCTCCTTAGTTAATATTTTCAAATATTGATTTTGTGATATCTTTGGCTGTATTATATGTTTCTAATGCTTTCTGTAATATATATATGTCTTCACTACTCTTTTTTAGCAATTTATTTGTTTTATTTGATATTGAATCCATAATATTAGTAATTTTTTCACTGTTATCAGAAATATACGTATATTTTATAGAATTAAATGAATTTTTTAATTCGCTAGTTAAAACGCCTTCTTCTTTTTTATAATAGTTTGTTATATTAATGATTTGATTGACCTGTTCTGGATCTAAAAATTTATTGTTCATTTTGACCTCCTAATATGTTTAGTTATATTCATTTATGATTGTAATATTTATTTCATTGATTTTATCTTTAACATATTTCTCTATATTATCTATATTTTGAAAGGTATTGTTAATATTATTTTTTGTTTCAATTAATAAATTTTTAGTATGTAATAGATTATTCTTTTGTTGCTCTATTATAATTGATTCTGGACAGAAACTTAGGTCTAAAGAGTTATATTTTCTTATTATGACATCAAATCTATTTATATAATTATTTAACGCAATAATTATACTATCCTTTGATGTTAACTCATACTTTATTTCATTGCCTATTTCAATATATTTTTCATATAAATATCTATATATATCATGAACTTTTTTCATTTCTTGGATAGTTTCATCTACATGCATTTTTTCATACTTTAATGAATCAAAAAAAAGGACGGATTTCCCATCATTCCAAAATTCTGAACATTTTTTTAGTTCATTAAAGATATTATTTTTGATATTTTCATATTTATCAATAATATTTTTTAGGTTTTGAATTTCATTAATTATTTCTGAAGTTTTTATTTGCATGATTATTCTCCCCATTCCAAATATATGGAAATTTAAATGATAGCGTAAATTCCCATATATTTGGAAAAAATATTTTCCAAATGTTTTTAGTTATTAGCACTGAAAGCTTCTGATACTTTTCCTTCTGTATTAGAGTATTCAGCAATAGTTTGATCCATATATGATTTTGTTTCGTTAGATATTTCACCAGTTGCTGCATCAATTTTACTCTTTACAACTCCTAATGCATTTACTAGACTTTCTGCTTGTCCACCACCTATGAAACCACAGCTTTGAACTGCTTGTTGAGCTTGAGTTAATGCATTTTTTGCTGATTCTGCTATAGTTGGTAATTTTGCTACTACTCCTGTTGCAGTATCTAAATCAATTCCTCTAACTCCACCAATGTTTTCTTGGATTACACTTGTATCCATAGTTTTGTTGATAGCTGAGAATGATACTGGTGAATAATTTGCATCTGTTTGTTCAGCCCATGCTTGACCTGCAGCATTCATTGCACTTACTATACTTTCAAAAATTTGATTTGAACTACTAATTAAACTATCAACTGATGGTTTGAATGCATCATTGAAAAAACTTTGTGCATTTCTACAAGCCCATTTATCAGCCATTCCTCCAACAAATTGATTTTGCATATCATCTCCTAAAGCTCTGATTAAAGCTTCATATGCTGATTTTACTGAATTGATTGATGAATTTACTTCATCTGGATTAAATCCTGTCATTGCCATAAAATTTGACCTCCCTATATTTTTTACTTGATAGTAGAACATTTATCATATTCTATATCTATTTGAAGTATATCATATGTTGTTTTACAAGGCAACTTTATTGACAGTATTTTACGTTTATAATTATAATAAAAATAAACTGCAAATAATTCTATCACAGTTTATTTTTATATAGTTATACGTATTTAATCTCTTAACGCTTTATTTTGTTTTGACAAGATATTGTGTTTATAAATTGATCAGATAATTCTTCTATATAATCCTTTTTCTTTAATTTATTTTTCCATCTTTCAGGTATATTATTTTCACCATATATAACGCCATTTAATGAACCAGTTATTGCGCCTATTGTATCGGTATCATTTCCAAGATTAACTGCTGTAATAACTGCATTTTCATAGGTATCATTATTAACAGTACACCATAAGCTTGCTTCTAATGAATCCACTATGTATCCAGTAGATTTTATTTGATCAATACTTAATCTTTTTAAGTCTTCTTTTAAAATTCTCTTATATATGTTAATGCTTTCGCTTGTATAATATTTATTGTAATCAATGTTTTTTAATGATTCTAATGCCTTTACTTTATCAACGCCATCCAATAATAAAGTTAAATAATCCGAATATATTTTGCAACCCAATTGGCTTATTTCATGAGCATGGGTTAATGACGAAGCTTGATTTATTAATGTAGTTTTTTCTTCTTCAGAAAGATCAGAAAATTTTAAATAATATACAAATGGTAAAATTCTCATTAAAGAACCATTACCATTTTCGTTTATGCCCCTCATTCCACAGTTAGTAGCTTTTATTCCGTGTTGATAGTTTGATATAGCTTTACTAGTAGAAATTCCTATATCAAACAATTCATCTGTTGCTGTATATTTTGCATAATCAACCCATTCAGTAAATTTATACATTATATCTTCAAAAACAACTTCTCCATTATCTTTAATTGAATCCATTGTTGCAAGCATAAGTGAAGTATCATCACTCCAAGTTCCTTCTGGTACTCTATGACTTCCATATCCCCTCATATCCCTAACAGGTTGTGCTTGTAGCAAAGTTCTGTTCAAAAATTCTACTGGTACTCCTAGGGCATCTCCTACAGCAAAGCCTATTATTCCTGCCCTCATTTTGTTATTCATATCTGTTCTTCCTATCTTCTGTGCCGGGGATAATCACTATCTTTTTCATCTGGCTCATCTTCGGAAGTTTGAGGAATTTCAATTCCCATAGAAGATAACAATTCATTTCTTTTTTTTATTAATTCTTCTATTTCTTTATTGCGTTCTTCCTCATCTTTTTGTTCCTCTTCAAAAGTAAATTCAACTTCTGGTATTTCTCTGTCTTTGTCTTCAAACATGATATTACTCCAATCTATATTTATTTTATTACACACTTAATCACAATTTTTTCTAACCCATTTATATCTTTTGCTGGTGGCATAACTTCAACCATTTCTAGTTTTGTATTTCGTGACAATAAAAACTCATTTTCATTATTGTAATATTTTGAAATTTGGTTTATGTAAGCTCCAGAAGCACCTTCTTCAGCTGCTATATCTAATATTATAGGAAATTCTTGATATTTTGCAAATGATGTGCTATAGCCTGGTGATGTACTCATATATCCTAGGTCACCAAATTTTTTGCCCTCTAAAACTTTTAGTACACTGTAAACCTGATCCAAGTCTTTAACATTAATTCCTTTGAATAATCTTCTATAAGATGATTTTTGTAAAGTAAATGCGGAGGTATTTACTGCTCTATATAGTCTAGTTGCTTCTTCTAAACCACCATATTTTTTAATTGCTGAATCCATATTATTAATTAAAGTTCGTGAATCAACATTATTTATAGAACCTGATATATGTTTATTTCTTAACATCTCATTTATTTTTCTATATTCTCCACCAGTATAAGTTGTCATTGCACGAATTTCTTCATTAGATAAACTAGAAATGTATTGTCCTTCACGTGTATTGGCTAAAAATTTTTGAAATTCAATCTTTTCTTGACCATTAAGTTTATTAAGTATTTCATCTATACTGTTTTGCTGTAGGAACATATCATTAATATTAGATCCAGCATCACCATAATGTTTTGACATTTCTTTAATTGCTTCAGCTCGATCTTGGCTAAAAGAAATTGATGATTTAGCCTTCTCAGGGCCTACAGTTCTTGCTGATGATTCCTTCAATGATTCAAAGCTATTTACCTTAAATTTTTCAAATTCGTCGGCAAGTTGATTGATTTCCTTGTGAAGTTGCTGAAGTCCAGCTTTACTTTCATTCATTTGATCAATAAGTTCTTGGTAATAACTTGATTCTACTTTTGTACCAGTTTTTACCTTTGTACCAGCTTTTACCTTTGCTCCACTAGCTTTGTTTTTTTATCTTTGAAGTACTTTCTCCAACTTTGTTCTTTATATTGTTTACTGAATTCTGAATTTTTGTTTTGGCATTCGATAAACCTGATTTTACTTTTGTACCAGTTTTTACCTTTGCTCCACTAGCTTTGTTTTTTATCTTTGAAGTACTTTCTCCAACTTTGTTCTTTATATTGTTTACTGAAT